>UMEX01052198.1_pt1 | contig 14652 bp, 9 predicted proteins | sample 1964871 | NCBI WGS metagenome assembly UMEX01 (sample SAMEA4836032, study PRJEB28245) | human gut metagenome | biome: gut microbiome; material: fecal sample | place: Denmark | collected 2008
CGTACCTGGGGCACAAGATAGCGGCGATGATTTTTCACGGATTGCATAATAGCTCCAAAGGTAGACATTACAAATGTCCGCCGTTCATCCACGGCCCGAAAATTCATATAATAAGGTGCATGTTTCTCTTTTTGCAATTCTGCAAATTCCTTATTCATCTCATCCTTTATCATCTCTAAAAATTTCTCCTGGGCCCTTACCGAAGTACATAACCCGATAAGCCCAAAAACAAATACAATTAATTTAATTTTCCTCATAATTTTCTTGATTTTGATTTTTTTACAACAATAACATCCCAAGAGACAATAAAATACTGTCTCCAAAAACGATTCCATCACTTTCAATTACAATTTCTCTACTATTTTTTTTATCACATCATACTTAGCTAGAATCACCTCATAATCTGTATACAATGCCTTGAACTCCTCCTCCGTATACTGATAATAAGCGGTCACAAACGCCCGAAGATCATCCGTCTGTAGTGGAGCTGTATATCCTTTCCGATCCGCATCTTGATTATCCGGATTATACACCTCCGAAAAATTCAAAAAACCATACAAATTCCAATGCTGGAAAGGGTAATCTCTATTACTTCGGTTCATCCGTTGGCCATATATCGTTTTCTTGCTGGATCCAGATAACACTTCTGGCACATGAACATTTTCTGATAAATCATAAAACTCCTGCAATTCAAAAGCATAATGATTCACCAGTTTCAATGTTACATCTGCAGCTAAAATCTCGCCCGCATATTTTGCCCATACGGAGGGTAACTCATTCTCCATACGTCCCACGCGTCCGATCATCGTTGTAGCTAACGCTCTCCAAGCAAAATCATCACAACCTTCTATAATTTTTCCAGCAACTCTGGTAATATACGTTTTCCGGTAAGTAATACACGAATCTGTCAAAAAATAACACCTCGGTTGTACAGATTCCGGTAGACGAGGTAATACATCAGTTTTAAGAAACTCCACTGTTTTCATCAATGCTTCGCGATCCCTACTCTCTGTATAAGAGTTCTGATCATTCTTCGTGGTAATCATGTAATTGACATCTAATACCTCGTAATGCATACGAGGTGTCCCATCAAAGCTCGTGCCTGTTTGTACACGACCAATTGTATCCTCGTAAAATATGGCAACTCCATATTCATCATAACACGTGTAAATCAAATGATCCAACGGGTCATCGGAATCCTCAATCGCATACCAATCCACATCGGCATAACTAACTTTCCCCTCCTCATTTTCATCCTTGTTGCACGCCATCAATATCAGGCAAACAAAACTCATGTATAAAAATCTTTTCATCATCTTCTTATTTTTAAGACAAACACTTACAGCTCAAAAAATGTGCGATCCTCCCGTTCATTATTTTCTAAAGCTCCGTCATTAAACTCTATTGCATAATCCGGAATAGGCAATACCCAACCGTTATCTTTATCATAGGTATCAAGAATATAATATCCCAACAAAACCTGCTCACTAGCGGAAGCTCCCTCCCCATAGATATTATGACGAATCATTTTACTTTCCGGGTATTTCGGAGACACTGCATAACGCCGCAAATCAAACCAGCGATGTCCTTCAAAACAAAGTTCTCGACGACGTTCCTGCCGGATAAAATCAACCAATTCCTTTCCTGTCAACCCTTTAAAAGAATCCATAATTTCCAAACTCGTCCCTTCTACATAACGCTTGGAACGTAAGGCTCTCAAATTCTCAACAGCCTTCTCCTCTTGTCCCTCTAACATAGCATAAGCCTCCGCCCGATTTAGGAAAAGCTCTGCCACCCGCAAAGCTCCCACGGAAGGAACTGATTTTCCACATATACGATTTCCATAATATGTCGAAGAGAAGAAGAATTTTCCTCTTTGATCTTCAGGATCATACATATCGTAATATAACTCTTCGGATACCTGAAAATCAACTGACAATTTTGACACCAAACCACCATCTACCATCTGAGAGTGAATAACCTCCATCTCCATACTAGAAGAAGAAAGTGAAGCACTTGATAAATCGACTAAAGCATAAGAAGTAAAAACAGGATCCTCCAAATGTACAAGAGCCAATTCATACTCTCCCATATACAGATAGATCCGTCCTAACAGCGCATGCACGGCAGCTTCACTCGCTTGATAGATCGTCTCTTCCAACCCCCCATCCAACAATACTACAGCCTTTTCTAGATCCGACACAATCAACGAATAAACGCTATCTACCGATTGACGAGAAAAAAAGACATCCTCAATCATTGGATCGAGCTTCACGGGTACCCCGGGATCCATCGAGGCCGTTGTCTTCGAATACGGCTTAGCATAAAGATTAATCAAATAATAATAGTTCCATGCCCGAATAAAAAGAGCCTCCCCTTCAATCCGTTCACGTAACTCAAGCGATTCATTCGAAAACTCCGGTAGCTTATCAAGCACCACATTTGCCACACTAATCGTATGATAAAAATGTTTCCAAGCTTCATCCGGAAAAGGATTACCTTTTTCATTAAAAGGTAGTCTTTCCCAACTATAAATAGCTTGAAGCTTCTCGTAATAACTATGAGCATTACCGAGTAAACACATCTCTGTATCGTCATCCATCAAGTGCAGGAAAGGCAAATTTTTCATATCCAACACATTTTGTTGATTCTCCCAATTCCAATAACCCTCTCCCACCAGTAGCTCTTCCAAATCGGCACAAGAAGTGACATAGGCCTTTCCCTCTGAACGTTCTTCCAAAAAATCACCACAACTAGAAAGCACCATAAATATCAAAAACAAATAGAAGAAATTTTTCATCTTAATACATTTTAGAATGAAACATTTAAAGTCAACGAGTAGGTAGGACGTAACGACAAATTAATACGCGGAGAAGTTCCGGACTGATTCGGATCCTGTCCCTTCAAATCCTTATGGCAAAGTGTAAAGAGATTTACTCCCGTCAAACTCACATAAGCAGACTTCATATAACATTTCTTTAACCATTGCACCGGAATATTATATCGCAAAGAAATGTTCGTCAATTTTAAATAATTTCCACTTACCACCCGCATATCGGAATCGTCATACATCTGCCAGATATTATCAGCAAAAGCATATGATTGTCCCTTCCACCATGGTATCATAGTTCTCGCAAACTCCGAACCACTCACGATTCCCGGCATATTCGTGTATCGCTCATCTCCCGGGTTTCGCCAACGATTGGCAAATTCCTTACGTACATTCACGTGCGGCTGCGGGGCAATCGTACCATATCGCTTTACCACATTGTCGTAAAGACGTAACAACCGTACTTTAGCCCCAAAACTATAATCCAACTTAAAATTAAGCACGAACCCTTTGTACGAAAACGTATTCACAACAGATCCTTGAAGAAAAGGTTCACGCCGTCCCGACTTCACCATGATTTCGCGGAAAACCTCTTCTTTACCCATCCCCTCGAAACGTATCTTATTATCCACGCCATTGGCTGTAAACTCATCACAATTCGCAAACATTGGCAAACCGTTTTCCGGGTTCAAACCGGTAAACTTGTACGAGTAAAACGTATTTAACGGCTCTCCCGGAATCTCAACAGTTCCTTTCAAATAGTCACTATACTTGACATCATCCTTCAACACTTTCTCCCGGTTGTTTTTCAATTTATTCACTAATTTATTTACAACGGATCCCAACTGAGGATCAATACTCCAGCGGAAACCATCCGACTGTCCATTTATTGATACCTTGGGAACAATCGGATTAAGATTAAAGCTAAACTCTAATCCCGAATTCGTCAATTCTCCTTGATTCACCGTATAAGTCGAAACACCATTCACCTCCGAGACACTCTTACTTATATAAGCATCCGTCGTATGCTTGTAAAAATAACTTACCGACCCAACCAGACGATTGCGGAAAAAGGCGAAATCTACCTGCCCATTCACAGACAACGTTTTCTCCCACTTCAAGTTGGGATTCGGATAATTGAAAACTGTAGAGCCGTATTTATTATGGTTAGGATTCAATTCTCCCTTCTCAATTACTAATTCTGGACCTATCCCCAGCATATTCCCCTGATAACCGAAAGAAGCCCTAATGTTCAAATCATTGACCCATGCAGCATTCGAGAATAAATCCTCGGCAATATTCCATCTACCAGACACAGACCACACGGGCAGCATCTTGTCATTACTCTGCTCTCCGAATTTATTGGAAGCATCCATACGAGTATTGAAATTGAAAGAATACAAATTCTTATAATTATAGAAAGCCGAGAAATACACACCTGCAGTATTCGTCAATTCATCTGTACGCACACCCAATGCCGATGGGTCTGTCGTAAGCCAAGTTACGTAAGCCGTGTATTTTTTATAATCCACGGGATTGATCAGCAATCCACGTTCAGGCACGTATCCCCGAATAGTTCGGGAATTACCCCGTCGGTGACTGGAATTAATCTCCGCCCCAAAACTAGCACCAATATTATGCTTCTGCTCTTTATCCAAGATTTTATTATAATCCAACTGTCCTCTCAACATATAATTATTCCCTCGTTCTCGGATCTCTTTCAATTCGCCCCCAGAAGGCAATTTACTTTTGTAAGCCACTTCCTGCCCTATTTCAGCTCCTCGTAAAGTGGAAGCATAAAATGAATTTCCACTATAATAATTTTCTTGCTCAGAATAGGAAAGTGAATAAGAGAAAGTGACATTCGCTTTTAACGAACGGGTAAAATTGTAATTCAAGTTGGCATTAAACCCCATTTGGCTTGACTCGTGATTATAATCCGAATTATTAATCTCATTCAACACATTATATCGGTAAAAATTTTTCCCGTCTTCAGAATTAACATCTGATTTTTGGTAAAAAAGTAACGACCCGTCTTCATTGTAAAGAGGTACAGCGCGGCTCATTTCGTAAGCATAATTCAACACTCCTATCTCCGAGGGAATATACTTCCGGATACCAAAATTCCCATTTAACCCAAACTGCATCGAAAAGCGTTCATGATTGATATTCAATTTAATATTAGCCGTGTAGCGCTGATTACTTTCTCCTTTAATCACTCCTCCCATATCACTATATCCCACGGAAGTATAGTAACGCATATTCTGACTTCCCCCGGAAATACTCAATGTATGATTATGAGAAAAAGTATTACGCGTAAGAATTCCGAACCAATCCGTATTCATTTTTTCATAATTACTCACCTCTTTCTGATACTCTGTGAAAGAAAGATCCCCATTATAATAATCTCGGGTAGCCGCTTCGTATCCCACCCAAGTATCAATCATCGGGTAATCCACCAAATTACGCATCAACTCCCGGGAAAACTCAATTCGTTCTGCAGAATTCATCACGTTCACATCCCGGTCGGAATAATAAGGACGACGTTGAAAAGAAGTTGTCAATGAATATCCCACAGACGGAGGTCCCACCCGTCCTTTTTTCGTCGTAATCACAATCACACCATTAGCCGCTTTCACCCCATAAAGCGCAGTAGCCGAAGCATCCTTCAACACATCAATCTGCTCAATGTCCTCCGGATTCAATCCTGAAATAGCGTTACCCAACAAATTTACGAAATCTGGGTCATTCAATTGCGAAGGATCAACAGCCACAGGGTCATACTGAACAACCCCGTCAATTACCCACAACGGTTCACGATTACCCAATACCGTGGACGAACCACGAATACGTAACTTGGGTACAGCCCCCACTTGACCGGAATTTTGCATAAAAATCATTCCCGGTACATTACCTTCCAACATCTGGTCTATCGAATTCATTCCGGAAACTTTAATATTCTCCGCTTTCAAAGAAGTTACGGCACTTGTCAAATGCCTTTTATCAATAGTTTGATAACCAGTAATAACCACCTCATCCATCTCCATGAGATCTTCACGCAAAATAACTCGCATCGTATCTTGCCCCGTGTACTTCACCTCTTGAGTCTTCATCCCGATAAAAGAAAAGATCAAAACAATATCTTTACTTTGCTTATAGATGAACAAAAACTTTCCATCCTTATCTGTAGCCGTACCCGCACTTGCTCCTTTCAAACGTACGGTAACACCCGGAATGGGAACCTTTTTTTCATCCATAACAACACCATGAATACGAACCCGTTCTGGAATTTTACTCGTGTTAATCGCTTTCTCTCGAATTACAACCACATGCCCGTCATACGTGTGATACAAATCATAAGCTGGTAACAACTCTTTTAAAATACTCCCTAGTTCCCGATTTTCTGCCTTCAAAGTCACTTTTTGCCCTTTCGACTGCACTAACTCAAATCCATAAAAGATATCACACTTCGACACCCTACTCAATGTCACCAACACTTCATTCAAAGTCTTATCTTTGAAATCTACTGAAACCTTTACAGTCTGAGCTTGCACGTTCACTTGTAACATCATGCATAAACCCAAAAGAAAAAACGGCAATAGGTTTACAAACATTAACCTTTCACGCCACAAAATACCCTTTAAAAACAAGCGTAGCTTCTCATTTTTTTTCATAATTTTGTAATAAATATTAGACACTTTATACTATTCATTCGAGGTCAACGCAATGAAAAGTATATTCTAAAACAACAGGTTGGAGATTTGCAGTATCTTCAATCTGTTTTATTTTTAACCTCTACAACATTTCCATTAATTACAAATTCCACATTTTGAGTATCTGCCATACGTTTTAACAAATAATCAATTCGTTCATAACGATGCAAACGCCCAACAAACTCGATCTTCCGCAATTCTTCATTTTGATAAGAAACCTCCACTCCATACCAATGAACTAAACGTTCCATGATATTTTCCAACGTCTCTTTATAAAACACATAATAACCATCTTTCCAAGAAGTAAACTGTTCCGTATCAACCTCACGCATTTCGATCTCATTAGTACTCAGCTTACAAATCAACTGCTTTCCCGGCGTTAATATATTTTCCATTCCACCATAAACAACTTGCACCTTCCCCTCCTCCAGCGTGGTTGTCATCTTTTCGCTATCTGGATAAGCATTCACATTAAAAGACGTTCCTAACACGCGCACAGTTACATTACTAGCTTGAACAACAAAAGGATGTAAGCTATCCTTAGTAACCTCAAAATACGCTTCTCCTTCAAGATACACCTTTCTTTCCTCTCCATAGAAAGCGACAGGATAATGCAATCGACTTTTCGCATTCATATAAACAATTGTTCCGTCTGATAATTGTATCTGATAATCAGCCATTGCTGGAACTTCCAAGGTATTATAACGCACCACAGTATCACTAACACTCCGTTCCTTATAAACCAATCTTGTTCCCCTGTCCTGCCGTACATTCATACGCTCATCATCAACAATCTCAAAATGTTGTCTAGCCTGTAAACTAACAACCGAGCTATCAGAAAGTATCAACCGAACTCCCTCAGGAGCATTTTCAGCTAATCGCACAGAGGTTAATGAAGGTTCTTCATGCCTCCATAGATAAGACACAGACAACACTAATACAGGCAAAATCACGGCAGCACTCCAACGAACAAACAATTTTAATCTACGCCTTTGCTGCTCGACCTGCAACTTTTTCCACATACTCTTATAATCAGGTTCCGTGGTTGTCAAAGTTCTTTTCATCCGCCTGATTATCCCTCTAATTTCAGGATCAGAACAATCAACCTGATCCTTTTTATCAGAGAAAAGTGTCTTCCATACCTTTTCAAATAATTCATCTCTATACATAGCTTAACTAACTTTTCGCTACATATACACACGATACTCCCCAAAGGGTGAAAAGATTTTTCAAAAAAAAATAATTAAAATAATTTTTCATCTAAAAGAGAGAGCAATATCAATAAATTCATTGCACTCATACGATGTCCAACACCTTCTTTTATCTTACGATAAGCAATTTTAACTTGAGATTTTACAGTATTTACAGATACATCCAATGCACGTGCTGTATCAACATAGCTCATTCCCTCCACCACAGCCATCACAAAAATTTTTCGGCAATTCTCTGGTAATACCTCTATCTGACAACGGATTTCCTCCAACAGAGGCGCAAAATCCTCTTCGTCCTCATTTAAAAATTCCAATTCCCGGATAATTCCTTCTTGATTCGCAACCTTTATTTTTTCATGACGCAAATAATTCAATGCATAATGCTTCAGCCTTATATGCAGGAATCCCACTAACGACCCATTTTCATCAAGTCTCTTCCTATGTTCCCAAAGATATAAAAAAGTGTCTTGAACGGCATTCTCCGCAACTTCTTTATCCCCGACCAATCCCATTGCGGTAAAGAACATCACCTGGGAATATTCCTCGAAAACCTGCTCGAAAACTTGTTTGTTTCCAACACGTAATGCCCGTATTACATCTTTCATTTCCATTCTAAAACATACATAACCACGTACAAAAGTAAAAAAAATCAGATACCTACATATCAGATTGGACCAAATAAAAAATATCTCCTTCCTATGATTGAAATAGTTGCCCAAAATAATGCATGAATTAAATTCTTTTTTTTGAGGATAGAACATCATACATTCTAAATTCATTGAGAAATCAATTCTCTACTCTATCATTTTTCCAAGTAGCAACCAAAGTTCTTCTCCTCTCTTTGAAACAAATTATTCTAATGGAATTTTCTTCTCAAAAACAATTGTAAAATCACTTATTTTAATATCAAAGGAAAGATTATTCCTACAGTTACCCAGTTTATATCGAGATTAAGAATAAATAATTGATGAATTCCGGAGCAATAGGTAATATAGCATTTAATATATATTTTTATTATCTTGTATGAACCTTATTATATATAAGGTTCATATAAGGTTTCTATAAAGTATCTATAAGGTTCATGACGGTATTCATCAAGTAGTAATCAACTAAAAATGATGCACTTTGGTTATTATTCTTATTATTTTCTTACAAATTTATCCTCTATCATTTAATTCATTCGGAATTGCTATAAATCTAATTTATACGAAGTAAAACAAAATATATAAGAAACTCATAGATAAATTAAACGTATATATATCAATGTATACAGCCATCTTCTCGGTCATACATTCGAATCGTTTACATGACATCATTGGTATAAAATTTGCTCGATTGAATCAAAAACAACATACATGAAAAATACATCCATCATTCTGGCAGCCCTGACAATGGCCTGTTGCTCTCCTGCCTCAAAAGAACACCAGACAAAAGGCATCGTGTGTGATGCCACAATGAACACGATTTCCATCGTAACAGCAAACAAGGACACCTTATCTTTCAGCACACTAGATGCCGATAAAAGTCAAGTCAACGGGTTGCTGTTAAACGACACCGCCGAGATTTTTTATAAAGGGAAATACACGACAGGAATGTCCGCAACAAAGCTCATCGTGTACAAAAATCAAGCATTGGGAGCATTACAAACAAGAACTTACGAGGGGATCTTGCCCGCAGCTTCTTGTCCAGGCATTCGTTATTCCTTAACGATACAAAATCAAGAACATAGTGGCGATGGGACATTCACGTTAACGATGACTTATATCGAAGCGGAAAACGGGAAAGATGCCATTTTTAATTACAAGGGGAAAAGATTCACACAACGTGGAGATGCTACTAATAACGATGCTATTGTATGGCAATTGGTTGCAGATAACGGGAAAGACATTTTCAACTTCTTGCGTGAAGACGAACAGACCCTCACTCTATTAAACAACAAATTCGAAAAGAGCGAGACGGGTTTAAATTACAGTTTAAAACTTATAGAAAAATGAGTTCGGTACAATACCGAACTCATTCATTACAATCTATCAATCAATCTAGCACCAAGGAAATTATTATTTATCCAGTTCTATTTTCCTTTTCTCCTAAACAACACGATAACACCCAAAATGAGTAACAACGATGGGAGTATCCATTGCAACACCGTTTTTATCGTAGCTCCACCAGCCATACTTAAAGCCAATTTATTATCTATATTTTTAGGACGGGAAACATCTACCGGCAATTCCCCGTTAGACAACCAATCGAACATTGACATGACGAGATGACCATTTCCTGATTGTATTCCCCGACGAGTGGTAGCCAATTCACCCATACTGAAACAATCTGCATCCCCTAACACGATAATTCTTTGTTGATTTCCGGCTTTTTCCCGTTCCAAACCAACCATCGTCATTCGCTTTCCTGCCACCTCTCCGATAGAAGAATTCAAACGAACCGTATCATTGAGAAAATCAATCGTCTCTAATTCATTCCAACCAGAAGAGTCTCTCGTTTCCAACAACGGAATTAACTGGAATCCCTTGTCACTCTCTTGTTCTATTGCGGCTGCCCCCGGCATAACCAAGGACAAGGGGCGGAACGCACGGCTCGTGTATCCATAGAGGATCTCCCAATAACGAGATATATCTTTAGCGGATTCGGTGACCCGACTCAATACCAAATTAGACGGGTATTCTTCTATTTGCCGTTGAACTAACACTCCCGGTTCAAAACGCAATCCTAGCAAATCCATTAAAGGATCTAAATAGGTGTATGTCTTGGGCTTTCCGGCTAAAACCAAATTTTTACCCTCTTCAATGTAACGAGACAACATCTCAATTTCTTCCGTCGTAAAAGGTTCCAATGGTTCTGAAACAACCAATATATCCAAACTATCCAGTACTTCTCTACCACGTCCCAAGTTCACATCCACCACATCAAACCCTTGATTAATCAATGAATTTCTAAAAGTTTTGGCCGCTACCATATAAGAGTGATCCCTATTTCGAGACCCCACGATTGAACGAGCGTCATGGTCAGACAAGAAACCCACACGAGGTAATTTCATCGCAAAGCGTTTTAATGCTGCCGATATTTCAGCTTCGCTCGGTAAACGCCACATATCATTATAAACCCGGATGAACGCTTTCTTTCCATCTTCTCGTTCCAATAAAGTCACAAAACGATATCCTTCATCACTTAAATCGATTTTAGCATCAATTTTTTCCGGAGTTAAATACTTGCTTAATCGGGTATTTTGCAATTTAGCTTCATCCTTCGCGGCTTGTTTCAATGTTTTCCCCGGATAACGCTTTTTGAAAATATCAGTAGTCGTGTCTACATGATAATAGAACACGTAATCCATCTTCGTTTCTGGTTTAAAACGGACATAACGATCATAACGGGCAAGATCATCCTTAATTTCTTTCGTTGTCATGTTATGAATACTACCAAACAAGTTCACATAAGTCGTCATTTTCAAACCACCATCCAATTTTGAAACGATATCCTGACTCGCTTGGGTTAATGTATTATCTTTCGTGTATGTGGCATCATAATACCATTTCATCATCGGACGGGAAGTAATATACCCCAATAACAATGCCACGACGAAAATTCCCATGTAACGTCCCAATTTTCCCATGAAAGAACAACTCTCCCGACACAATTGCAATTTCAATATTGCAAATCCCAAGAACATGGCACTCATGATAACAAAATAGAAGACATCCTCGCTACAAATCATACCCGCGATAAAAGTATTCGTCCGTCCACCAAGGGAAAGCCAGTAAGTTATTTCACGTACAAAAGCATATTCTTGCCATATCCCGGAAATCAACTCCAACACGGTCAACAAAGCAAACATTCCGATTGCAGCCACAATAGGATAGACCGTTAAACTAGACATGAAAAGACCGATTGCAGCGTAAAGACCAAACAACAGGTACAGCCCTAACAATCCGGTCAGCACGGTAGCCCATTCAAAAGATTCCACCATACTCCCGGCAATGATCACATAGACCAACAAGATCCCCGTCATGATCAATCCATAGAGCATAACTCCCAAATATTTACCCAACACGATATGTCGACCCGTAATCGGTGCCGAGAATAATAATTTTATCGACCCGCGGTTAAACTCCTGGCTAACCAATCCCATGGTTAACAAAGGCATCAATAAATAGAAGAATTTCGTGACTTTAAGCCAAAGGCCTCCTGAGGTAAAATAAAATAATTTTTTGGAGATCGCATACAAACCGTTACTACTAAGTTCTTGTTGTCGGGCCAATCTTTCCAACACTTCGGCAAAGCCCATACCGGTCACAAACACGAAAAGAATAAGTAAAAGCCAAGCTACTGGCGAATAAAAAAGGTTCGATAACTCCAAACGAGCTATCTTGTATATTGCTCTCATACTATATCTAATTTAAATTACTTTCCTGACAATTTTGCAAATATCGCTTCCATTGAAGTTTTTTCTGTTTTAACTTCCGTCATCTCCCAACCTCTAGACACACTCTCCCGAATCATATTTTTAATCGTATCGCGGTCTCCATCATATGATAAACGCACCCCGTGGTCATCCGAGAATTCGGCTCTTCTTATCCCGGGAAGAGCAACTAACTCATCAATCGTCGGGGGAAGATCAAATCTCGCGTAAACGGTATTAGGTTCGATATAATTATCAAACTCCTCCACGGTCCCAGAAAAAACGACATGCCCATGTTCGATCATTTTAATAGATGAACAAGCAGCTTGCACCTCGGACAGAATATGAGTCGAAAGCAACACGGTACGATCCTCTGCTATATTCTGGATTAACTGACGAACCTCTAGTATCTGATTCGGATCCAATCCATTCGTCGGTTCATCCAATACCACAAATTTCGGATCATGTAAAATGGCTTGTGCAATACCAACCCGCTGCTGGTATCCCCCGGAAAGGTTACGTAATAACCTATCTTTCATGTGGTAAACGCCACAACGTTCTTCCACTCTTTTAACAGCGGCCTTAATGCTTTTACGCTCCATCCAGTGGATTTCCGCACAAAAGTTTAAATACTCGTTTACCGTTAAGTCCGGATACAAAGGGGGTTTTTGTGGTAAGAAACCAATATACCCACGTGCTACCTCCGGATTTTTTAACGTGTCCACGCCATTAATATACACTTTACCTTTTGTCTGTTTCAACACACCACAAATAATGTTCATCGTTGTTGATTTCCCCGCTCCGTTAGATCCCAACAAACCGACAACTCCCGCACCCTCAATTTCAAGATTAATATCTTCAATCGCCCATTGTGTCGAATAACGATGATATAAATGTTCTACTTTTACAACTGGATTTTCCATACTACGTTATTTATTTACTATCTTAATTTTTTACTACCCTATTCCCGATTGCCTGTAAGTCTACACCCAACCGTTTAAATTCTTGGATTAAAATATCATACCTCTCTTTGATTTTCTCGTTCACATCTTTCTTGAGATGAAGTATCCCCGTGTAGTCATTGGCATTATAATCTCCATTCTCAGGTTCTGCCGTCAACGTTTCGTACGAATTCCCAATAATCATTTCTAAATACGCACTCAAATCCTCATCTTGAACAATGTCGAGATTTATATAACTGCTCGGCCAAACGACAAAACCAAGTCCATAGCACTCATTTTTAGCGGGTCGATCAGAATAAGAACCTCCTACCCACGAATAATCTGCAGCCTCAAAAAATTCATCAAAAGAAAGTTTCTCCTTTAACCGTTCATTAATGAACCACATATGCAGATCAACCTTCAATTCTTTTTTCTTTTCTACCGTTAACGTCGTGATTGATTCATCCCCGTAGCTCAAAATCAAATTATTAAAAACGCTTGTATAGGATAAATCTGTACCCGCAGACCTTTTCAATTCACGTCCCAAAAGCACTTTCAGCGGCATATAATTATGCAGGATGCTGTCCGGATAAAAATTCAGGAACAATTCCTCGAGTAATGCCAATTGATCCCCCACGTATGCCTCATCAGCTTCTTGCACACTAAAAGTCCCGCTATTCTTAAAGCTAGCCTCTACCTCCAGCAACTTCCCATCCACAATTGAATATTCGAACCAAGAACCATCCGTCTTAAAAGAGATTCCCAATTCATAAGCCACGCCATCCACGTAGGCCGTGTTATTTTCCACGTAATCCCCCTCTCCAAACGTATACCAAGTATACACGAGACTTGTATCCCTGTATGCTTCTGCCCATGTCTGATCCACATTAAAATAGGCATCTGCCGGATTGAATTTATAAAGGATATACACGCCTGTACGATCAAACCAATTTACAATACGATCGTCATATTCATGTTCTCCTTGAGGCAAAGTTATCTCGTATTCAGGTACATCAGACGGACTTAAATTTTCATCATCACTACATCCCATCCAGAACACTAGTCCTAGAATAATGGATATCATATATTTCATTTTCATATAAATTCTGAATTAAAATTTCACGTCTTAGTTTTGTTTCAAGTTCGGATTCTGTTTTAACACATCTTCCGGTATCGGTAGAGCAAAAAGACTCATATCTTGCTCGAATTCCTGCAATTCACTCTCCACCAACACGTGTTTTACCGTTTTCCCGTAACGCCGCAAGTCACACCAGCGATGGTTGGTTTCCCCACACAATTCCCGACGTCTCTCGGTCAAACAATAATCCAACAACTCTTCTTTATCAACCACATCTATTTCCTTGTAAAACTCCTTATTGAAACGATTTTTCCGTAGCGTATTCAAATCAGCTAGCGCAGCCTCTCGATAGGTATCATTACCCTCAATGATAAACTTTTGAGCATAAGCTTCTGCCCGGTTCAAATATAATTCTGCCGTCCGTATTCCTTGGAACCCACCAAGATCACCTTTACCTTTCGTGAT
>UMEX01037479.1_pt1 | contig 14626 bp, 20 predicted proteins | sample 1964871 | NCBI WGS metagenome assembly UMEX01 (sample SAMEA4836032, study PRJEB28245) | human gut metagenome | biome: gut microbiome; material: fecal sample | place: Denmark | collected 2008
ACTTATGAGGCGGGAAGTACATCCAGTCAGAGAGACCGGGAATTTTTTGAAAAGCTGATCGGTACATCGGAGCCGATCTTTAACAGCATCTACGGCCCGGGGCTTCTTGAACAGCAGAGAAAGGCTTCCGGCAACCCGGATCAGAGGGCGGCCCGCACCATTCCGGAGGATGTATCAGCCAATATTACCACTTTCCGGCTGGAACCGGAGCCGTCGGAACGGCTTTTAACGTTCTGTGAGGAACACAGGATCTCCATGACCTGCCTTCTGCTCATGGGCCTTAGGACCTATCTTCAGAAGCAGAACGGAAATGAGGATGTTTCTCTTACGACCACTATTGCAAGAAGGGCCACTCTGACCGAGAAGCGATGCGGCGGTACCAGGATCCACTGCTTCCCCTTTAGGACCATTATTTCACGGGACAAGACCTTCTTAGAGGGAATGGAGATCATCCGGGATACACAGAATCAGTATTTCCGGCACGCAAGCTACAGCCCTACGGAGTATTTTAATTACAGAAAGAAATTTTATAACCTGGAAGACGGCCTGACCTATGAGCCCCTGGCTCTGACCTATCAGCCTCTGGCTATGAAATATGAGGGGCCGGGCCTTGATAAGATGGGCGGGATCCGCTATGATACAGCCCGTTACTCCAATGGTGTGGCAGGACAGCCGCTGTATCTGACTGTGAGCCACCGCGCTCTGGACGATGGTCTGGATTTCTGCTTTGAGTACCAGACCGGTATTGTGACGCCCCAGAAACTGGAAGAGGTATACTACTATCTGTGCAGGATCATTTTCAGAGGTGTGGAGGACTGCAGCAGGACGGTAGGAGAGATTATTGACATGGTATAAAAAGAGGGAGAAAAAGGATATGTTTGAAGAGTTAAAAGAGATGATCTGTGAGTATGTAGATGTAGAACCGGGAGAAATCCGGGAGGATTCCCGTTTTGTGGAGGACTTGGGCTTTAATTCCTATGATTTTATGAGTATGGTCGGAGAGATCGAGGAGCACTGGGACGTTGAAGTGGACGAGCGGGAAGTGGTCAATGTAAAGACAGTAAAGGACGCCATGGAGTATATCCAGTCCCTGCAGCAGGCTGTCTGAGGCGGGAACGAGGAAGGAGAAGGAATGGAAGCAAATACATTACAGGAGATCATAAGCCGGGCGGCTGATTCTTACGGCAGCCAGACCGCGTTCCGCTATAAGGTAAAGCGGGAGCTTGAGGAAAAGACCTATGAAGATCTGCACAGGGATACCATGGCCTTTGGCCGTATGCTGGAAGAAAAGGGGATGAGAGGAAAGCATATTGCTGTCATCGGCCCTACCAGCTATGGATGGATCACTTCATATTTTGGCGCAGCAAACAGTAAAAGTGTGGCAGTTCCCATTGATGTACAGCTTCCTGCAGAGGCAGTCTGTGAACTCCTAAACCGGGCAGATGTGGAAATGCTGGTGTTTGATGAGGTGAGGATGGATGTGGCAGAGGCGGCCGCTTCTTCCTGTCCAAAGATCCGTGAGTTTCTTTCCATCCAGTCTCTGCCCGAGCTTTTAGAGGCATACCGGGGAGAATTTCACTGTGAGGTAAAACCGGAGGATCTGTGTACCATTCTTTTTACCTCAGGAACCACAGGAAAGAGCAAGGGCGTTATGCTGACCCACCGGAATCTGGCGGACAATGCCCTGTGTCTGGATATGAAGATCCCTCAGGGAACCGTATCCCTGACCGTTCTTCCCATTAACCATGTGTACTGTCTGACCATGGACATTATAAAGGGCATTTCCATTGGAATGATCATCTGCATCAATGATTCGATCATGCGGTTCCAGAGAAATTTAAAGCTGTTCCAGCCGGAAATCGTGCTTTTGGTGCCTATGATCATCGAATCGCTGGCAGGAAAATTAAAGGAGATCGATCCGTCTGTTCCAAAGGAACAGGCTGCAGCGGCCATATTCGGCGGAAAGCTTAAGACCATCTGCAGCGGAGGCGCTTACCTCGATCCGGACTGTATCCGTCTTTTTAAGGAGTTTGGCATCACCATTCTTCAGGGATACGGCATGACGGAGTGTTCTCCTGTGATCAGCACCAATCTGGAGTGGGAAAATAAGATCGGATCCGTAGGAAAACTTCTGCCAAACTGCGAGGCAAAGACCGTGGATTACGAGCTCTGGGTACGGGGAAGCAGCGTGATGCAGGGATATTACAAGATGCCTGAGGAAACGGCTGCCGCTCTGGAGGACGGCTGGTTAAAGACAGGAGACTTAGGCTATGTGGACGAGGGTCGCTTTGTATTCCTTACCGGCCGCAGAAAGAACCTGATCATCCTTGCAAACGGGGAAAATGTATCTCCTGAGGAGCTGGAAAATGAGCTGGGACGCAATGATCTGGTAAAAGAGATTCTGGTGCGCGAGCATGAGAAGGTCATCGAGGCAGAGATCTTCCCGGATCCGGAATATATGGAAAAGCATACGATTACAGAGCCAGAGCCGCTTCTTCAGGAGCTGGTTGACCGCCTGAATGGGTCTATGCCTGTCTATAAGCGCATTGCCAGGCTGATCGTGAGAGAAGTACCTTTTGAACGAACAGCCGCAGGAAAAATCAAGCGGTTTTAAAGCAAAACAGAATAAAGGAAAATGAATGGCCCTGTCCTCTGAGGATGGGGCTTTTTCATGTTTTTTTCAGGAAATGTTTGAAATCTCCGGAATTGGGAATCCTATGAGTGTATGAATGAAGTGATGAAACTCAAAATAAGGAGACAAGCCATGGAACGAAATTCAGACTGGAATGGAAATAGACAGACGTACCGCCCGGTGATCCGGGGAGACCTCTTTTATGCAGACCTTTCACCGGTCAGGGGATCGGAGCAGGGAGGGATCCGGCCGGTTTTAGTCATCCAGAATGACACGGGAAACCGCCACAGCCCGACGGTGATCGTAGCTGCCATTACCAGCCGAACCACCAAGGCGGCGATTCCTACCCATGTAAGCCTGGATAAGACATTGTGCGGACTAAAACAGGATTCTACGGTGCTTACAGAGCAGATCCGCACCATTGACCGCAGCCGCTTAAAGGAATACATAGGGCACCTGGACCGGCGGCAGATGGGCGGTGTGGACCGCGCCATGGCAGCTAGCCTGGGGCTGGAATGGTATTTCCAGTCTGGCAGAAATATGTCTGGCAGTTATGAGATTATGGCACAAACATAACCTGAAAGAATAAAAAATATGAAAATACGGTATGTTCTATCTGATTGACTTCCGAATAAAAGGGATTATAATGACAGTTATTCCAGAAGGAAGGAGATAAGAGTATGAACACACTTGTAATTGTAATGATCGCAGCGGTATGTCTTTTGGCGGGATATACCCTGTATGGCCGTTGGCTGGCAGAAAAATGGGGCATAGATCCCAAGGCCAAAACGCCTTCCTGTGCACTGGAAGACGGACAGGATTATGTGCCTACAGACGGATGGACGGTATTCGCCCACCAGTTTTCATCCATTGCGGGGGCCGGCCCTGTGACCGGAGCGATCCAGGCCGCTGCTTTTGGATGGCTGCCCGTGCTTTTGTGGGTGATCCTGGGAGGCATTTTCTTTGGAGCAGTTACGGATTTCGGAGCACTGTATGCCAGTGTAAAGAATGAAGGAAAGTCCATGGGGCTTCTGATCGAGCGGTATATTGGAAAGACAGGGAGAAAACTGTTTCTTTTATTTTGCTGGCTTTTTACCCTGATCGTAATCGCAGCTTTTGCAGATATGGTGGCAGGTACGTTTAACGCATATACCGTGGCTGACGGAGCGGCAGTTCTTTCTCCGGCCGCACAGACCAATGGAGCGGCAGGAAGTATTTCCCTTCTGTTTATTGTATTTGCGATGATATTTGGAGTGATCCAGAAAAAACTACAGTTAAAGGGCTGGAAGAAAACGGCAGCGGGACTGGCCTGTACGGCGGCTGCTCTTGGGATTGGAATGGCATTTCCGCTGGCAGCAGGAAAGGATACCTGGTCCTATCTGACCTTTGCATATATCTTCATGGCAGCCGTGCTCCCCATGTGGCTTCTGATGCAGCCCAGGGATTATATGACAACCTTTATGTTTGCCGGCATGATCATTGGTGCTGCGGCGGGTCTGGCAGTGGCGCATCCGTCCATGAACCTCCCTGCATACACAGGCTTTAAAAATGCATCCATGGGAGATATGTTTCCTATTCTGTTTGTTACGGTAGCCTGCGGAGCTGTATCCGGATTTCACAGCCTGGTATCATCAGGAACTTCATCCAAGACCATTTCCAATGAAAAGGATATGCTGAAAGTGGGATATGGAGCAATGGTTCTGGAAAGTCTTCTGGCAGTTTTGGCCCTGTGTGTGGCAGGCGCTGCTGCAGGAGCAGACGGAACGCCTGCTGTGGGTACTCCCTTCCAGATCTTTTCAGCCGGTGTGGCAGGATTTCTGGAAATGTTTGGAATCCCTATGTATGTAGCCCAGTGCTTTATGACCATGTGTGTATCAGCTCTGGCTCTTACAAGCCTTGATTCCGTTGCAAGAATCGGCCGTATGTCCTTTCAGGAGCTGTTCAGTACAGATGATATGGAACAGGCGGAGCACTGGAGGCAGGTGGTATGCAATAAATATTTTGCAACTATGATCACATTAGCCTGCGGCTTTATCCTGACAAAAATCGGATATTCCAATATCTGGCCTCTTTTTGGAAGCGCCAATCAGCTTTTGAGTGCTCTGGTTCTCATTACGCTGTGCGTCTTTTTAAAGGTTACGGGCAGAGAAAACAGAACGCTGTTCCCTCCGCTTATTATCATGCTCTGCGTTACCTTTACCGCTTTAATTGAGCGTTCCATTGCACTTGTTCATGCTTTTGGCGCAGGAAGCGCCGTATTTATGGTAGAGGGACTGCAGCTGATCATTGCCGCTCTTTTAATGGTTCTCGGTGTGATCATCGTGTATACCTCCGGTCGTGAGCTGTTTCGGAAAAAGGAGGTTCGGGAAAAGAGCGTGGGAAAGACCGGTATTCAGGCAGGCGCATAAATGATCCAGGGGAAAAATGAGTATTTAAGAAAATAAGAAAAACGGACGGAATCCCGTTGAGGGCCGTCCGTTTTTATGGATTTGAGCTGTTCGAACGCTGGAGGCGATTCTGTTTTTCCGGCGGTGAGGATGGAAAAACAGGAAAAAATGTGCTATAGTAAGGGATGGCATCCAGAGGGTGCCAGAGAGGAGAATGTACTGTGAAAAAACAAATTTCTGTATTGACTGCACTCTTAACTGCAGCAGCCTTCGCTGTAACCGGCTGCGGCGCAGCTGGCGATAACGCGGCTCCTTCCGCTTCTTCCAAGGCAGCTTCTCAGGAGGTTCCAGAGGAAACGGAACATTCAGAGGCAGAATCCACTGAGGCAGAAAATACCGGGGCAGAGACCGGTTCTGAGGCGGTTTCAGAAGAGGAGAAGGAAGGTTCCGGCGCATCCGCTGTCCGTGTGGGCTCCTTAAAGGGACCTACCTCTATGGGACTGGCCTATCTGATGGAAACTGCCAAAAACGGAGAAACTGCCAATACATATGAATTTACCATGGCAGGGAAGGCAGATGAGCTGGTAGGAAATATTGCAAACGGAAGCCTGGATATTGCGCTGGTGCCTGCCAATGTAGCCAGCGTGCTTTACAATAAGACGCAGGGGCAGGTAAAGGTCATTGATATCAATACACTGGGAGTTTTGTATGTAGTGGCTTCGGATGATTCCATTTCCACAATGGAAGATTTGAAGGGTAAAACCGTATATATGACAGGAAAAGGAACCACGCCGGAATTTGCCATGAATTATCTTCTGGCTGAAAACGGCCTTGGCTCCGGGGATGTAACCATGGAGTTTAAATCCGAGGCTGCAGAGGTTGCTTCTATATTAAAGGAAGATCCGTCTGCCATCGGCGTGCTCCCTCAGCCCTTTGCTTCAGCGGCCTGTATGCAGAATCCGGAGCTGAAAACAGTGATGGATCTGACCGAGCAGTGGGATCTTTTAAATAAGGAAGGAAACAGCCGGATGGTTACGGGAGTTACCATTGTCCGCACCGGATTTTTAGAGGAGCATGAGGCTGCTGTGGAGCGGTTTTTAAAGGATCATGCAGAATCTGCGGAGTATACATCTGCTGAGCCTGAAAAGGCAGCACAGCTGGTAGCTGATATTGGAATCGTAGAAAAGGCTGCTATGGCCCAGAAAGCGATGCCTCTCTGCAATATTGTATGCATTACCGGTGAAGAAATGAAACAGGCCCTTTCCGGCTATCTGGAGGTGCTTTCCGGACAGGATGCCAAGTCCATCGGCGGAACGCTTCCCGGAGATGACTTCTACTATCTGCCATAATGAAAAACATGAAAATATCTTCGCGTTTAAAAACATATATGATATGGCTTTTCTGGGCGGTTCTCTGGCAGGCCGCCCACTTAGCCATCCAGAATGATGTGATTTTTGTGGGGCCCTTCGATATGCTTGGGGCCCTTTGGCAGCTTTTACCGGAAGTTTCCTTCTGGCAGACGCTGCTTCATTCATTTTTTAAGATCAGCGCCGGCTTTCTCATGGCTTTTGTTCTGGGGATTCTCCTGGGGTGGGCCAGTTACGCCTGTTCCTTTGTAAAGGATCTTCTGGAACCTCCCATGCTGCTGATCCGTTCCGTTCCCGTGGCCTCCTTTGTGATCCTGGCACTGATCTGGATCGGCTCTGACGGCCTGTCCGTGTTTATTTCATTTCTGGTTGTGATCCCTATGATCTATACGGGAACGCTGACCGGTCTGGAACATACGGACAGGGAGCTTTTGGAAATGAGCCGAGTTTTTTCGTTTTCCTTTTTCAAACGCCTTCGATATATATATATTCCGGCCGTTCACCCCTATCTTTTAAGCAGCTGCCGTACGGCTCTTGGGATGAGCTGGAAATCAGGAGTTGCGGCAGAGGTGATCGGCATACCTCAGGCGTCGATCGGAGAGCAGCTCTACTATTCCAAGCTCTATCTGGATACAGCGGGCCTGTTTGCCTGGACCTTTGCCATTATTGTGATCAGCGCTGTCTTTGAGCGCTTTTTTCTGAGCCTGCTTATGCGGGTACGCCACTGATGAGGAGGTTGTATGAAGCTTTGCATCGAGCATCTTTCTAAAAAATACGGAGAACTGCAGGTCCTTCGGGATCTGAGCCTGACGCTGGAGCAGGATGCCTGTTATTGCCTGATGTCGCCCTCAGGCTCAGGAAAAACAACCTTTCTTCGGATCCTCATGGGGCTTGAAACGGCTGACAGCGGAAGGATTTTTACTCAGGGGGGCCCTGGGTGGCCTTTGAGGATTTCGGCAGTTTTTCAGGAGGATCGTCTCTGTCCTTCCTTTTCCCCTATGGAAAATGTGCAGATGGCATTAAAAGAAAAATGGAAGGAAGAAAAACTGGCTCAGGCCATGACCTGCTTACTTCCTAAAGAATGCCTTACCCGCCCCGTGTCCACCTTGAGCGGAGGGATGAAGCGGCGCACCGCCATTCTGCGGGCCGTTCTTGCGCCTTCCCATATGCTTGTAATGGATGAACCCTTTACCGGGCTTGATGAGGCCCTTAAACTGGAGGTGATCCGCTATATTCTGGAAAACCGCCGGAACCGCTTCCTCCTGATCACAACCCATCAGGAGGAAGACGTAAAGCTCCTTGGCGGAGTCCGGATACAGCTGGATTAAGGGCTGCTTATCGGGGCTGGGGCGCCTGATCCGGATCAAAGGCCGGATTAAAGGCATAGAAATTCCGGCTGTCCAGTTTTTCCTGGGTGATTCGGAGGGTTTCACCGAACCGCTGGTAATGGACGATCTCACGTTCTCTCAGGAACTTGATAGGTTCGCATACGTCATAGTCTGTTACTACCCGGAGGATGTTGTCATAGGTACTCCGGGCTTTTTGTTCTGCTGCCATATCTTCATGAAGGTCTGTGATCACATCGCCCTTGGACTGGAATTCGCAGGCATTAAAGGGAATGCCGCCTGCGGCCTGAGGCCAGATTCCGGTGGCATGGTCAATATAATAGGGTCCGAAGCCCTGTTCTACCAGCTGCTCGGCTGTGAGGTTCCGGGTCAGCTGATGGACAATGGCGGCGATCATTTCCAGATGTGCTAGTTCCTCTGTGCCGATATCGGTCAAAACAGCCTTGCCTTCTTTATAAGGCATGGCGTAGCGCTGGGACAGATAGCGCATGGATGCGCCCATCTCGCCGTCGGGGCCGCCAAACTGCAATAACTTATGAGGTGTAAAAGAAGAACGTAAAACGCCGGGTTTCCCGGTCGAACACTATCTTTTTGCAGATAGATCGCAGGGCGTTGCCTTTGGTTTCGTTATTTGCGGTCGGATCGGAAAGTATTTGATACACACAGGACACCTTTGCCATCATTTCAGCCTGATCCGGTGGAGCCGCCTTTGTTTGCTGGGCCTTTTTCCGGAGCTGATCCAGGGCGGTATCCAGCTCTTTGCGTTCTGCGTTCAGACGTAGTTTGTTCTGCTTATATTCCTCCAAGGTATCTATTTCGTTTTCATATGCCTCCCGGATGCGTCGCTCTTTCACCGTGATGCGTTCGAGGGCTTCTTTTATTGCAATTTCTTCCCCGCTTATATCACTTTCGGTTTTTGGGATGTGTTCATATTCAAGGTGGTTATTTCTAAGGGCTTTCTCCAGAGACTGGAGCACAGTACGTTCTGCGATTCGGGCCGATACGCAGCAGGAGCCAGGGTGGAAGCCTTTGGCGTATTTCCAGCACTGGAAGAAGTCTGGGCGCTTCTTCTGGCTGTTGGAATGGTTAAAGCCCAAGCTGCTGCCGCAGACCCCGCAGAACAGCATCCCTGACAGCCAATGAGCGTTGGCGGAGGCTTCCCGGCGCTTTTTAGGGCGGTATTCAGAGGTTATACGCTTCTGGACATCGTCAAATACAGAAGTGACAGCCGGCCGGGTTTCGTGGGATCCTTGAAAGGTGATTCCGTTCCAAGAGACCTCGCCGATGTAAAAATGATTGGTAAGGATTCTGTAGATGCTTCTCCGCTCAAAAGGATTCCCTCTTTGAGTACGGTATCCCATGGTGTTTACAGATCTGGCAATGCCGGTCATGTCACAGCCGCTGTGGTAAGCCTGAAATATGTATTCCACAATGGGGTAGGTATCTTCGTTAATCAGGAAGGGCTTTCCGTCGCCTACAGCCTTATATCCTAAGCATGGGGAGGTCTGGTAACCTTCACGCAGCGCCTTCTCCGTCATTCCCCTCTTGACCTCCCCGGAGAGGTTGAAGGAGTAGTATTCGTCAAACCACTCTATGATGGTTTCAATCAGCCGCCCGAACATACCTTCCATGATGGGTTCTGATATGCTTTTGATCTCAATTCCGCATTTTTTCCTGAGGATGCCTTTATAAAAGGTACTTTCTTCCTGATTCCGGGCAAACCGGGAGAATTTCCAGAGGTATAGGCGTTTAAATGGGGCAGGCTTCTGGGATTTGGCTATAGCGATCATGCGCTGAAACTCCGGGCGGTTGTCTGCCTTGCGGCCTGAGATTCCTTTCTTTTCTTCAAATATGTATTCTTTTGGGATCACAAAGCCGTCTGCCTTGGCGGCATCCAGAATCATACGCAGCTGAGCATCAGGGGAAAGCTCTGTCTGATCGTCTGTACTGACACGGATGTAAGCGGCCCCGATTTCCAAGGGCTGTGAATTGTTTGTTGATAACTCTGACATTGTATCATCTCCTTGTGGATTATATGAAAAATGGGTATAAAAAATACACCTATACAGGTGCAGTAAGGTGTGATACAATGTAGGTGTCGATTCTATATTGTATTGGCCCTTACAGCCTGTACAGATTTATTGAAAGCCGTTCCTGTTGGCGCAGGGGCGGTTTTTCGTTATTTGATGATAAAATATATTTTATCTAGTGTCCAAAAACTGGTTTCAAATTCAACCTGTATACTTTGAGCATTTTTTGGTACTTCAAAATATATTTTACCTTTTAGGTATTTACCAGAAGAAACGGTTGAAATAATTTCCATCTGGTCGTCTGCGGTGACAATAGGCTGTGAACATTTGGAATCATCAGCATAGCAAGTGAAGGAACTACCTCCTATGGATAAATCAGTATCTCCGGTATTTTGTATTGATAGATCAATATAGACAAATTTATTGCCAGAGGCGGGCTCAACAAACATATTTTCCGATACATATTCTCCTGTATCCAGATATGAAATATTTACCTTTTTTGATTCAAACAGATCTCCAACATTAAAAATATTAGATTCTTCTAAATCTTCAGTTTCTTTTTCATAGCCCTTTTCCGAGAATGAAAATGAGTTTGAAGGATTTGAATGTGTCTGTTGATTTGGCGGAGTAGTATCATCGCTTGAAAGTATCTCTGAGAAAATAGTGAAAAATATTAAAAACAATATAATGAACAGGAACGAAGTCAAACATCCTCCGGTTTGTCGCCTTTTGCAATTCGGGCATACGGTAGCGGCTGCCGGAATTTCTGTCTTGCAAAATTTGCATAGTTTGGAATTGGATGATTTTCTTTCACCGCTTTTTGCTGGCTCGATCTTATCTAGTATTAGATTTGGATTATGCTCTTCTATTAAATTTATAGCTCTTATTACAGCATCATTTGATTTAGAACCAAAATTAAATATAATTTTTTCGTCGGTCTTTTTTATGAATGTAACATTTCCAACATGAAAACCATCTGCAAAAAAGTATGAAATTCTATTGAGGTCATCATATTCAAAATCTAATCGTTTTCCCGACCAACTAATCAGAGTGGTTCTTTTCTTTCCGACATACCACTCTTGTGACTTGCCTTTAATACTCATATTTCTCCCTTTTTATTTGCATTTCCAAATTTTGTCGAATCCAGTCGACCTGTATACATTTACATTTTTCGACTAAACGGTTACAATTTGTATTATAAATAGTCGAAAATTTGTGAGATTGTTACAACCTCACACAATGTAAGGAGGCAACTATGGATTACAAAACTATCATCTGTGAACTTGTGAACCGAGCCACCAACATGCAAATGCTTGAACTGGTGTATCGGTTCACGAAAAAGCTTCTGGGCTAGGGGTTTTCCCCTGGCTCTTTTTTGCTTAATTGTGTAGCTAATTTTTCGAGGACGATCCACTCACTTTCATCCAATTTTGCAAGTGCCTCAATCAAACGTTTTTTAAAATTGCCATCTTCTTCTTTCATTAAATCCCCGGCAAAATCAGTGATTACTTGATTTCTTGTTAAGGGATTGAACATTTCTCCTTTTCCGGTGCGAATCCATTCTATATTAACAGATTTTTCTGCCCAGTTTTTCAACATTATTAAATGCTGCTCTGTAACATTTCTTCTGCCACTTTCTATTTCGCTTACACCAGAACGGGACAATCCTAAAATTTTGCCAAATTCTTCCTGACTTTTATCACAAGCAATCCGCAAATTTCTGAATCGTTCATTTATACTTTGCATTTTTAATCACCTCTTTTCTGATTACATTATCTCATATACCAAACAGAAAGTCAATAAGAAAATGACACATACAGAACAAGAAATGCTTGACATGTGTCTGAATGTGTCTTATAATAAACACATACAGACGGGAGGTGAAACAAACATGAGCCAGAAAGAAAAGAAGATTCTCGAAGCAATCAGCGCGGCGCTTCCTAATATGTCCGAAATGGGCAAGGGTTATTTTCTGGGATATGCCGAAGCCATTGCAAGCAAAAAGGATTCTGAAAATAAGGGAAACGAACCGGATAGCAGCGAGAAAGCAATGAGCAGTAAAGATGGGAGGTGAGAGGGTGATGAAAAGAACTTTTCCAGAACGGCACCCGTACATACCAATTATTATCGCAATAATTGCTTTAATTGTTGCATACACCAAATGAAAATATCGTCTATTCCACAACCATAGGATTTCATAAGAGAAAGAATAGAAATTACAGTTGTAATTATATATGGAATCCACTTTTCTCTTATGAGATGATTCTGTTCGGAGAGATAAGCTTTAGAAAAGAAAATTGCTGACCTTGAAAAGCAGCTTCAAAGTCAGCAGAAGCAGATAGAACTACTAAAAGAGGCAATTCTCACAGGCAAGAGAAATGAGTTTGTTTCATAGTTCTTTTAAATAAGGACAGGAGGTAGTAAACCGAAAATACATATGAAAAACACAAAAGATAAAATTCCGGCTGATGCAAATTGGAATCAGGTTATCAGCGAAGTATCTGATTTGATAAATGAGAGTCGGGATAAAAAAAACGAATTGGCAACCGAAGTGATAGCGCAGGCCAAGCGGATCACAAGAAGGTGGTTTACCGCATGGGTGATTACCCTGGTTGCCCTTATAGTCACTAACATCATATGGATGTATATGCTTTTGAAATAAGCAGGATACCAGACATTAAAGTTTGGGGAGGTGTATAAAATGCACGAGTTAATGATTTTTAACAATGAAGAGTTCGGTCAGATACGGACTGTAGAAATTGAAGGTAAGATTTATTTTGTGGCAAGTGATGTTGCTAGGGCTCTTGGATATTCGAGGCCGGCAGATGCAGTAACTCAGCATTGTAGGTATACGGTGAAACGCAGTATACCTCACCCGCAGAGCCCAGAGAAGAAAATAGAAGTCAATGTTATCCCAGAGGGAGACATGTATCGTCTTATCACCCACAGCAAACTGGAATCAGCCGAACGCTTTGAAAGCTGGGTATTCGATGAGGTTCTTCCGACCCTCCGCAAGACAGGCTCCTATGAGATGCCAAATATGTCCACTGAGATGAGAGCTATTCTGATGATTGACCAGAAGCAGATGAAGATGGAGCAGCGTATGGACAGACTGGAATATGACATTCCTCTGTATGGCTCCGAAGCGGACGAGCTGTCCAGTCATGTAAAACGTAAAGGCGTGTCCGTATTAGGAGGAAAGCAGTCAGAAGCTTATAAGGATACAGAAATCCGTTCCAAGGTGTACCGAGATATTTACGATCAGGTCAAGAGGGAGTTCGGAATTTACGATGATAGTGGCCGGCCCCAGTCATACAAAGCGCTGAAACGGAAGTACATAGCAGACGCCCATGAGCTGATTGGCTGCTATCAGGTTCCCACTTATTTAGAAGAACTGATTAGCGAAGCAAATTCTCAGATGAATCTGGGGATAGCGTAAGGGTAATGCAAGATGTACAACCTGCAGTGCATAAAATCAAAAAAAGGAGGTGATTATGGTGAAGGAATACGGTTTTACAAATTATATTGATATAGGCAACACGGGGAAAGACGTTCCGATGGATTCCCTTACCCCTGAGGAACGTAAGAAAGTTGCATACGCCCTGCAGGAGCAGGTTATGAGAGTTTCGGGAATGAGAAGAGTAAAGAAGGCCGACTAAGATCGGCCAGAAAGGACAAGCAATGCAATCAGAAGCAATTAAGTACCAGCCCCCAGTGGAGGGCGTTGTAGTTACCCAGGAAGAGGAACAGCAGATCCTGAAGCTGGGCCGGATCATGAGGGAACAGCTGGATCAGAGCCATAAGGATGTGCGGCTGTTCGGCAGGATGTCTACGGCGATGGCGTTCCTGCTGGGCGTAGAATCAGCGGTGCTGTTTTTGATGGCTACCGGAATAATAGCACTGTGAGAGGAGGTGAGGACGATGGACAAGGATGCTTGCGGCACTTGCCGCAATAAGAACCGGTGCATAGAACGGAGCAGGTTGTATCCGTGCCTGAGCTACAAGAAGAAAAAGGACCTGCACAGCGGCAACTGTGTTAGGTCCGGAAACTAAAAATCAACACCCTCTATTATGAGGGAGAACTGAGGGAAAATCAAGATGGCAAATCGAAAAATGATGTTTTTTGTGCAGACAACCAGTATGAGGAAGCCCTGATGCTTATGGGACGGGTCAATGCGCTGGCCGGAATTATCCAGGCAAGCAGGTATACGATGATTGAATGTGAGACTGTGGCGGCAGTATTGGGGTTCGATTTGGGCGCTGAATGCGGCGAGAAGAAGGAGAAAGAATGTACTACAAAGGAATAGGCCCTGAGGCTGGGACGATCGTAGAAGAAGATCAGGCATATCAGTACGCTTTGGAGCGCTGTCTGCATGGGACGTTGGAAGAACAGAAAGAATTTAAGGAAGCACTGGTAGAGTGGTATTATTCCGGGAACTGGGATGAGATAGAGGAGGAAATATGATGGAAAATGTAATGAATATCTATGAAGGTGTGGAAAACAGGCAGGTATCCGGCAGAGGCGTGGGTACTGAGATGATGGTCTCCCGCCAGGCACAGGAAGTACAGGCAGCGATGGTGATCGCCAAGAAGTTCCCCAGAAATGAAGTAGAAAGTTACAGCCGGATTATGAGAGCCTGCCAGAGAAAGAGCCTTGCAGAACAGGCCATGTATGAATATCCGAGAGGTGGAACCAAGGTGACAGGACCGTCGATCCGTCTTGCAGAAGCTATGGCGCAGAACTGGGGAAATCTGGATTTCGGTTATATTGAGCTAGAACAGCGGAATGGGGAAAGCCAGGTCATGGCCTACGCCTGGGATCTGGAGACAAATACCAGACAGACGAAGGTCTTTTCCGTTCCCC
>UMEX01011820.1_pt1 | contig 14507 bp, 14 predicted proteins | sample 1964871 | NCBI WGS metagenome assembly UMEX01 (sample SAMEA4836032, study PRJEB28245) | human gut metagenome | biome: gut microbiome; material: fecal sample | place: Denmark | collected 2008
CTTGATATGCTGTTTGCCTTTGTAACCATACATGGGTTCTGTTACCGATGAAACATAGGCGTATGGTTTCCCCTCTGCCGTTTCGCTGTTATACTCCCGGAGGGAACAGACCTTGTAATGTTCAATAGTTCAGGCGTGATACCATATTGTTGCCAATACATCAGTTCTGCAAGCGGAAACTTCTGTTCCCGGAACTGGTAGGGCTTGACGGGTTTTTCGGGTGTTTCTTCGGTTTTGTCTGCCGCATTCCGATTATTTACCATTGTTGGAATGGCTATCGGAGTTCCGGAAGCCAGCCCCAAGCCCAAATCCCGGTCGATAATCTCCAGTATCTCCACAAAGTCAGCCGCCCGGTTACAGTCCAACCCTTTTAGTTGCCCCACGAAGAAAAAACAGTCGCCGCTATAATTGTCGTTACCGAAATCTTTCATCTTGTACATACCACTATGGCGGTCAAAGTAGATATTACACGATGCTTTCTTGTCCTGATAAAGAGGATTAAGAAAATGCCTGCCTATACGCCAGTCACCGGGCAAGTAATGCTTGAAAACGAACAGACCGCTATTTGTCCTGCTTAGTATTTCTTCTTTCCTTAACATATTGCTGGTGATTGGTTATCAGTTCGTTTATACACTCCTTGTCACGCTTAATCAGGCGTTCTTCCAACATTCGTTTGACTTCCTTAATCTTATAGAAGTAATGTCCCTTGATGTCGGAGTAAGAAATCATTCCTGCCGCCCGCAGGCGTTGCAGGGTTCGGTCACTGATTTTCAAGAAAGTACATACTTCGTAACTGTCCACCCAAATTTCATCTTTATCGGTCTTGTTTTCGTCCAAATGATTGAAGATGTAGTTTGCTATGGCGGTAATCTTGTTGTCAAGTTCCTTGTAGGCTTTTGACTCAAATGTTATAATCTCCATATTGCTAACTTATTGATTTGCCGCAAAGTTTGGTAGAAGACACAACCTAAAAGTCATGGTTGTACCTATCATGGTATTACTTTTTTTGAGGGGAAAATCGGATGAAATAACGGATAATCCCTTTGTAAAACATCGGTTTTCAAAGGGATTACTTACAAAAAAAAGAAGTACCATGTTGGGGTAAACATGGTACTTCTTAATTCTGTAATACAGAGGGTTATTTCATATCATCCTCATTCATCCGTTTGGTCAGGCTATCTATCAAGTGGTGGAGATATGCCGTCCGGTCTTTTCTCTCTTTCATGGCGATATATGCAGCGTAGTAATCTCCCAAGTCTATATGGCAAACTGTACCAAGAAAATTCATCATTTCTTTTATCTCGACATTGCCATTATTGAAGTCGCCGGAAGAAGCAAGAGAATATCCTAACTCAATAAGGAAAACTTTCTTACCAGTAAAGCGGAAAGGATATTTTAGGCACTTTTGAAGATTATCTTCTATCTGATTATCTGTTTCAAGTTTGACTATTCTTTTATTGAGATAGATACGCAGCATTTCATTGGATATAATCTTGGCTACTTTGTAATCATATCCTGTTGAGAAATTCGGGTCTTTATCGAATTGTGCGCTATCGGTGCATAATCGTAAATCTGCTTTTCCACGAATGAAATAATATTCATCGTATATAGTTGAGTGTGAACGATAGTATTGGTAAAAGTCTAAATTCCGGTTAAAAAAGTAAGTTAGATTGTCCAGTTCTTGATTGATATATTTTCTAATCACTTCATCGCTACCATTAGGACATTGTGTTTCAATCCGATAAATCTTATAGAAGAATAATAGCCTACCAAGTATTTCCGGCTTTTGAGTTTTGAAAAATGTAATTTCATCCTCTTTTGTTGGAAATACATAGGTCTGTATTTTTGTCCTCAAATCATCAAGAACTGTTTGCAACTTATGTACCATTGAAAGAGAAGTTTCGATAATATCATACCCGTAGAGGTCGATTTCATCAATCTCTGTGTCTATTTTTTGCAATATATTACCGATATACTCTTTCATGTATTTTACCATATACTGATGTTTCGTTTCATATATGCTTGTGTTTTGGGGCAATGTACCAAACATTTCAAGCATGTAATACACTCATTGACATTTACCATTTCATCCCTTGGAACTTTTGTATTCCAGCACTTTCCTTTCAGCACTTTTGGAGGACATATATCTTGGCATATATTACAACTATTACATTTCGGCAACAAGATTTCATGTTTCATTACTGCTAACGGAGCATTTGTTAGGACAGAACCAAGACATTGCGCAGCCCCATATTCGGTTGTGATAAATAGATTGTTTTTACCAATATAACCCGTACCACTAAATATGGCAATGGTCTTATGTGGTAGAACGGACGTTTTTGTTGTGAAGTCAAATGAATTATCAGCTATCAATCCTCTATCTGATTGTGACAACGCTTTATAACCGTTTTTGATAAGTCGGTCAGCCAGTTTATCCGCAATCAATCCCACCTGATTTTCTGTCTGTGCGTATTCATCGTTGAGAATATGCACATAATTTGGACTATCATACACCATTTTGATAAATTGCGGATTTATGGCAATTCCTATCAGTATGGCATATGGAAGTCCTCGATTCTGTTGTATATCCAGCATGGAAATATCCACGAAGTGAACAAAATTGACATTTTCACTCCTTAACTGTTGCTCGATTTTCAAATTTAAGTTATTCATTTGTTTTTTCGCACAATAGGAATATAAATATCCGTTCTCAATTCTGAAACTGGAGTTTTTTTCGGGGTATTGAGATAGGTTTCAAAAGTGAATGGCTCTCTTAATGTATATCCGCTTGACGGCAACCAATCGAGGTATATGTAACGATACACTCGGTTCAATTCGTGATATAGTCCCTTGAACGGAAATACGGCATATTCGCCAGCTTCTGTTTCATAAGTAAAGAAACCATTTGGAACACAGAATGATGCCGGAACGGTTATTCCAACCATGAAACGACTTTGTTTTTCCGAGGAAATTAGCGGACAATCCAAAGTCAGACTTATATATTGGCAATTATTTGACTGCAAATCGCAGCTTTCAGAAAGGTGTAATATCTGTTTCCATAATACCGAAAAGTCATGGCTTATATGCTCCGTCCATTCCAACTTCAAACAGGCAATACGAATGGGCAGAACTTTCTCAATACGAGGAACGATTTGTACCGGGTGCTTTCCTTCGGAGCAGGCATTCAAGTGAAGTTTACGAAATTCAGGTATCGTACAATTAAAATAACTCTTGAATGCTCTCGAAAGCGTGTGTTTGTTTTGATAGTTGATTTGGTATAGTAGTTCTGTAACGCTTATATCGGTTGATATTAACTTGAAAGCGATATATTCCAATCGTAACCGTTGGATGTAAAGCCCGATATTCTCACCACACACAGTTTTGAAAACACGCCGAAAATGGTATTTAGAAATACCCGCCGTTTGCGACAGAGTATCTAAACTAAGCTCATCGAACAAATGTCGGTTAATATATTCTTGTATTCTCACAACCAACTCATACAGTACATGTGCCGTATTTATTTTCTGTTTCCACCGTTTGATTTCGGGAAGCCGTCTTGACATTATATCTCTAATTTCCGATGAAGTATAGGATATGCCTACTTCCTTATAATATTCTTCGGGGAAAAGCCCCCAAAGGTAAATCAGATAGTCCATTGAAAAATCATAACCCTTGACACCGTGCTTTAAGCAATAGTCACAATACTCCATGCTTATATTTGTCCCAAGATTATTATAGTCAATATCTAAGGGAATTCCGCAAGTTTGGCAATATTTGGTTTCTGTATCTGTTTGCATCATTATCTTGATTATCGGGAGCAAAGTTACTTAATGGGTTATGAAAGAAGTTACCATAAATAGCTATCTTTTAATATACTCTTTTTGAATTCAATTTGTCACATTTTCTAATGGCTCTTTTTAATAGTCGATAAACTATAAATTTGTGGAATATCCATATTGCAATAAAATACACTTTACCTAAAATATTATTGTATTTTACAAGTGTAGTTATACTTGCAATTTGTTCGTTTCGGTTTACTTCAAAACAGGATATAGATACATAGAATGTCAAGTGCTTATCTTTTGTCCCTAAGATGATTTCGTGACTATTTTGTTCTATGATTAACTCCTTGAACGATTTACTTGCTTTTATGCCTAATGGTTTTACAATAAAATCACGTAACTTCAATAACCATGATACCCATTTTGGGTATTGGATGAACATTAAATCAAACAGTTCTTGTACAGACACATTTGGCTTATTTGTAATTTTTTCCCAAAAACAATCTTTGTAATCTGCTGGGAGATATTTGATAATCAAGCTATTTTTCTGTTTCATGGTTTACCTTTATTATTTTGTTTCAAATTTTTCAATCAGTATATTTTGAAGTTCATTGAAATCACAAGCAGGGATTTCAGAACAGATATGTTGCAATCCAATCAATAAGGAATATTGGATAGTAGCTATTTTATGCGCATACTCTACATCATATCCGCAATCTTGGATTAACTTTGTCAAATAGTCTAATCTCAATTTATCTACTTGTGCGACATATTGCTGTACAATATCATTTGTATAACTCCACCCTCTAATCCGTCCCTCGCATTTGTATTCAGAGGAAGCAGACATTTTCGATAAGGTATGTAACTTTTCTTTTGAACTCCCTAATTTTTCTACTTCTTCGATAAATGCAAGTGTATTCTCTTTTACCCAAAAAGCCATAAGAGCATCTATATACCCGTCTATATTTTTGAAATGATGATAAAACGCTCCTTTTGTAATTTCTAAGAGATTACATAAGTTGTCTATTGTGATTTTTGCAACCCCATTGTTTTCTATAATTTGAAGCCCAATAACAAACCATTGTTTTTTCTCTACTTTCTTCATATTATCGTTTTTATAATACCATACTATATGGTATGCAAATGTATGAAAGAAATCTGGATTAAGCAAACAGCCCTATTATTTTCTTCAAAAATTTAGTGCAAGGTGCAAGTATATATCTATATATATAGCTTGCACCTTGCACTAACTGCAGAAGATTTATTTTCAATGATTTGCGTATTTCAAAAGAAAGCCGTATCTTTGAACCGTAGTTTTAGGCAGACAACGAACAGCCAAAAGGTGACAGAAAAGCGTTATTCTTGTAACCTAAGTTGTACCCCCTAAGGCTTTGACATGATGATAAGAAATTGAATTTCAAGGATATTGGGGAGTAGGTTCATAACCCTGTCTCTCCGCAAAAAAAGAGTAAGAACAAGAGAGTTAGCATACAAAAGTTGACTCTCTTTTTGCATCTAAAAGGATTCGAACGAAGGGATGGTGGGTTCGTAACACAGTCAAAAAATAACCGTAACTTAACCGTAGAGTAATCGAGAAAATACCCCTCACTCGTTCGTCAAACAGAGCTTACTCGTGGCTCATGTAATCCGGATTGTATGAACCACGAGCAAGCCCCGAATCAACTTCGAAAAAAAGGTAGTTTCTCCCCCCATTCTCAATAAGACGACCATTACTTCTCCTCTAAATTACACAATTCTTATCTCCTTTTCTTTTCTGTCTTTGCCAACCCTTCATACTCCTTTATTCTCCGTTCACACACATCCTTTGTAACCATTCCAAACTTTTCAACCTTCACCATCAAGTCTTCAACATCTTCCCGGCTTACTTTAAATTCCGGATTATAACGAGCTTCAATGTAAGAACACACAAGTATTTTAAATAATCGTTCTTCTTCTTCATTCCCAATAGGAAAAACTCGAATCAGTTCGGGAGCATATCCGCGTGAAACCTTAAAAAGCTCTTCTAAATTATGCTCCTTATCGTTTTTCAGGGTAAATGTCAACAAAATTGCGCTGAACAAATTTTCACAAGCTTGATGCAAATTAAAAGAAGACATGACATATTCTTCCTTATCATACATAAAAACAGCTTGCTCTATAAAAAGTCTGGCTTTAGCGAATTTTTCTCTAAAATATTCTTCCCCTTGTTTCTTTATTTCCCCAAAATTCAATGGTTTCCGTCTCGCCAGTTTATTATTCCCACTATTATAAAGCATTATCCCATCACGCTTTAATTCAGTATAAAAATAACGACTGTATTTCAAATCTTCATTTACTTTCTTTATGCTATCATGAATAAACTGCACGGGAACCCGATAACGATGATCCCCCCGTTTGTCGTAAATATTGCGAACGCTTACCAACTTATTTTCAATTTTTTCATAGCCCCATGCACTATTAATGACCAATATATCATAATCACTTTTAAAAGAAGTAGGTATACCAAATTCTTCGCGCTCATCATAACTCACGTAAGTACCGCGAGCATAACTCCCATAAAGAATGATCATTTCGCACACCGGAATCTTATCCAGAATTAACTCAACGAGGTATTTCAGATCTTCCCGATTTTTCTTAGGCAGGAAAGCGATTGACTTCTTCATAAATAGCTATTTATTATGAAAGCAAATGTAACGTTTTTCAAGCAGAAAGGGATGCAAAATCATGCCAATTTACATGGTTTAGGTTTACCACAATTGTTCCCTAAAAATGTACAACAAAAAAAATACCCCTCAAAATCATACGATTAAGAGGGGTACTTGTACCCAGAACAGGACTCGAACCTGCACAGCCGTACGGCCACTAGTCCCTGAAACTAGCGTGTCTACCGATTCCACCACCTGGGCATGATTTCAAAGATCGAGAAGAAAAAACCTTGCAACTTCCCTGCTGCAAGGCCCCTCTTCATGTTTGTTGTCCCACAAGGATTCGAACCTTGACTGACAGAACCAAAATCTGCTGTGCTACCATTACACAATGGGACAATCTTCATGTCGCTTCAACAACCGCTGTTGTTATTTTGACGCTGCAAATGTAGAGCATTTTTTTATTTCACCAAAAGAAAATGCAGAAAAATTAAAAGAAAATTGCTATTTTCGTGCTGTCGAAAAATGACATTTTTGTTATAGCCTTGAATATTAATAAGAAATATAAATTCAAACTAAGGAGAAGCATGTGCAACATTAAAAATCACCCAACATTAAGCTACAGGTTGATCAATAATGTCACCGGATGGGTGGCGTTCGTGGTGGCCAGTATTACTTACATTCTTACGGTCGAACCAACAGCCAGCCTTTGGGACTGTGGTGAGTTTATTACAACTTCAGTCGGACTGCAAGTAGGACACCCTCCCGGAGCGCCTCTATTCATGATTATCTCGAGACTATTCGCCATATTCGCACCAAGTCCCGAAACACAATCCTACATGATCAACATCATGTCTGCTCTATGTTCCGGGTTCACGATCTTGTTCCTGTTCTGGACGATCACGCATCTGGCTAAAAAAGTCGTGCTAAAAGAAGGGGAAGAATGTTCCATGGGACAACTGTGCGGGATCATGGGAGCCGGACTTATCGGGGCATTAACCTACACGTTTACAGACACGTTTTGGTTTTCAGCCGTCGAGGGTGAAGTGTATGCTATGTCATCTTTGTTCACGGCCGTCGTGTTCTGGGCAATTTTGAAATGGGAAAATGTTGCTTTTCAACCTTACGCCAATCGTTGGTTAATCTTTATCGCCTACATGGTCGGACTGTCCATCGGCGTTCACTTGTTGAACTTGCTCGTAATTCCTGCCATTGTATTCATATATTATTTCAAAAAATATGAAACCACCAAGTGGGGTATTATCAAATCAGCGGCCCTTTCTATCGTCATACTGGGCGTGATCATGTGGGGTATTATCCCGGGCGTGATTATCGTTGCAGGCTGGTTTGAATTGCTGTTCGTGAATGGCTTTGGAATGCCTTTCAACACGGGTGTTGTCATCTACGCATTACTCTTAATCGCCGGACTGACTTTCGGAATCCGGTACACGTTAAAACACAACCATACGGTAGTGAACACGATCTTAACCTGTTTCGTGGTCATGCTTATCGGGTACTCCTGCTACGCGATGATCGTTATCCGTTCCGTAAGTAATCCCCCGATTGACGAAAATAGCCCGGACAACGTATTCGCACTGCTTTCTTATATCAGTCGTGATCAATACGGCCAAGAACCATTGGTTTACGGTCCTTACTTCAATGCCCCGGTTATTGGCGTAGAGGATGCCGGACCTATTTATTACCAAAACGAAAAAACGGGTAAATATGATATTGTGGATCATAAAAAAGAAGTAAAATATGATCCTCGTTTCTGCACAATCCTCCCGCGTATGTATAGCCAAGCTCGTGAACCACAGGTATATTATGAGTGGGTGGGACAATCCAAAGGCCCCGTGTACATGGTAGACGGACAACCTGTTCAGAAACCAAGTTTCGGACAAAACCTAAGTTTCATGTTCCGTTACCAACTCGGGCACATGTATTTCAGGTACTTCATGTGGAACTTCTCCGGGCGTCAGAATGATATTCAAGGACATGGAGATTTCCGTTATGGTAACTGGATCTCGGGTATTCCTTTTATAGATAATATTCTGGTCGGTGATCAGAGCGTGATGCCGGACACGTTGAAACATGACAAGGCAAACAATAAATATTACATGCTTCCCTTTATCCTCGGGCTGCTGGGTATGTTCTATCAATATCAACGGGGAAAACAAGGGAAAAAAGATTTCTGGGTGGTTATGCTACTCTTCTTCTTCACGGGTATTGCCATCGTGCTTTATCTGAACCAATATCCGTATCAACCGCGGGAACGTGACTATGCCTATGCCGGATCGTTCTATGCCTTTGCCATCTGGATCGGTTTCGGGGTTCTCTACCTGTGGGATTTACTTCAGAAGAAGATGGATTCCCGCAACGCAGCTATTATCGTCACCGCTGTTTGCCTGTTCGCCGTTCCGGTAAATATGGCAGCACAAAACTGGGATGATCATGATCGTAGCGGACGTTACGCCACCATTGCTCATGCCAAGAACTATCTAAGTTCGTGTGCCCCCAATGCCATCCTGTTCACTTACGGGGATAATGATACGTTCCCTCTATGGTACGCACAGGAAGTGGAAGGTTTCCGCCGAGATGTACGTATCGTGAACCTAAGTTTGCTTGCCGGAGACTGGTACATTGACCAGATGAAACGGAAAGCCTACGAAAGTGACGGGGTGCCCATTTCGTTCACGAAAGACCAATACCATGCCGGGGTACGGGATTTTGTCACGATTGAAGAACGAATACAACAACCTTTCAGCATGAAGGAAGTCATGGAATTTGTTGCCAGCGACAGACCGGAAACCAAATCCAACCGTTACCAAGGAGGCGCCGTGGACTTCATCCCGACACGCAGCTTGTACATACCGGTGGATAAGGAAAAGGTTTTGGCAAATGGAACCGTACAACCTAAAGATTCCGCATTAATTGTAGACAGAGTAGAAATTCAATTAAAAGGTAGCTCTTTGAATAAATCACAATTAATGGTACTGGATATATTAGCTACCAACAACTGGGAACGTCCGGTATACTTCGGAGTAGGTATGGGACAAGACAGTTACATGGGCTTCGATAAGTATTTCCAACTAGAAGGAGCTGCTTACCGGGTTGTACCTATTAAGTCGGAAAACAACGAGGCTTATTATGATTTCGGACGTATCAACACGGAGATCCTGTATGACAACCTGATGAATAAATTTGTCTGGGGCAACATCAAGGACCCGAAAGTAAATATCGATCATTTCCATGATAACACCATCGCCGTGATGAAATACCGGAACTCCTTCTTGCGTTTGGCAGAACAATTAATGCAAGAGGCCGCCACGGAAACACGGGTTATCGGGGACACGATTATCAATGAAATCACAGATTCAAGCAAAATTCAAGAGGCTGTCAGAGTGCTGGATAAATCTCTGGAAGAAATTCCGTTATATCAAGTTCCGGCTGACTTCTTCTTGTTAAATTACATCTCGATCTACTATGCTGCCGGCGAAAAAGAGAAGGGGAATGATCTGGCATGGGCACTGGCTCTTGACAACGCTCAAATGTTGAGATATATCGGATCACTTTCTCAGAATCGCAGAAAAGCATTGGAAAATGACGAGAGAAGAAGTATGCAGGCGTTACAAATGCTCGTCGACATGGCCAGAAGAAACGGGGAAAATGCCTTTGCCCAAGAAATTCAGGACATGGTGGAAAGCACGTTAAGCGGACGCCCTGTAACCAGCAAGCGGGTAAACAAAAATTTCCCGATGGCTAATCAAGACAAGTGAGATAACATATACGAATCATTCGTCCCTTCGTATGGAGGGACGAATTTTATTTATAAACTTAATACACAATGATCACAATAGACCATATCAAAGAATTGGCAGAGCGAGGTGAAGCATTGAGGAGGTATCTTTGACATCGATGGCAAGAAGATACAACTCGCTGAAGAAGAGTTAAGAACACAAAACCCGTCCCTATGGGATAATCCCAAGGAAGCGGAGGCCTTGATGAAGAAAGTCCGGGAATTGAAATCTTGGATCGAGGGGTACGAACAGGTAACCTCAGCCGTGGGAGATTTACAGGTACTTTTCGATTTCGCCAAAGAGGGAGAAGCAACCGAGGAAGAAGTGGACGCCCAATACCAGGAGACCATACGAGTGCTGGAAGACATCGAGATGCGTAACATGCTGCGCCGGGAAGAAGATCACTTCGGGGCCATCATGAAAATCAATTCCGGAGCCGGAGGTACGGAAAGTATGGACTGGGCCAGTATGCTGTACCGGATGTACATCCGCTGGGGAGAATTAAACGGTTACAAGGTAAAACACGTGGATTACCAGGAAGGTGAAGAAGCCGGTATCAAATCAGCTACTCTCGAATTCGAGGGAGACTACGCTTACGGGTATCTGAAATCAGAAAACGGTGTTCACCGATTGGTTCGTTTATCGCCATATAACGCGGCCAATAAACGAATGACATCTTTTGCATCCGTGTTCGTTTATCCCGCCGTGGATGACACGATCGAGATCACGATCAATCCTGCAGACATCAGTTGGGACACCTTCCGAAGTGGTGGTGCGGGTGGTCAGAACGTGAACAAGGTGGAAACCGGAGTCCGGTTACGCCACGCTCCTACCGGAATCATGATCGAGAACACGGAATCACGTTCACAGTTGCAAAACCGTGAAAATGCCATGCGTTTATTGAAAGCCCAATTGTACGAACTGGAATTACAAAAGCGTCAGGAAGAACGGGATAAAGTGGAAGGAACGAAAAAAAAGATCGAGTGGGGGTCACAAATCCGCAGTTATGTATTCGACGACCGCCGGGTGAAAGATCATCGTACCAACTACCAGACATCAAACGTGCAGGCTGTTATGGACGGAGAGATCAACGAGTTCATCAAAGCCTACTTGATGATGTTCGGTGGCGGAGAAGAATAAAAGCAAGCAATTTATGATTTATGAATTACGATTTACGAAAAGAAAAAGCGTAGTTTTGTTGGAGGGAATCTAAAATCATAAATCTAAAATCTAAAATGAATAGATGGATTTAAACTTTAATAGTTGCAAGATATTGATCGTCGGGGACGTGATGCTTGACAAATACTATTTCGGAAAGGTGGAACGTATTTCCCCGGAAGCTCCAGTTCCGATAGTAAACATCGTAACCGAGGAATCCCGTTTAGGTGGGGCCTCGAACGTGGCCAACAACATCACAAGTCTTGGTGGGCAGGCCACGTTATGCGGGGCTATCGGCTATGACTTTTTCGGGAAAGAGATTGAACGTATGGCTCACCGGAAAGGGATCAAAACCGATTTTGTCAAAACCGAGCAACCCACGATCACGAAAGCGCGCATCATCGGTGGAAGACAACAGATTGTCCGTATAGATTACGAGCAACATTTGGAACTTTCTGAAAAAGCAAGAGAAGATTTTCAAACCCATCTTGCCTCACTCTTCCAAGAGTTTCCGACCCTTGTTATTTCTGATTATGGAAAAGGCATGATCTCGGAAGAATTATGTTCGTTTTTGATAAAAACGGCAAAATCACATGGAACCCGTGTTATCGTGGACCCGAAAGGGCAAAACTGGAAGAAATATGCAGGGGCTGACTTGATTACTCCTAATGTAAAAGAATTAGGTGACATCATTGGCCACCCGGTGAAAAATAACGACCAGGATATTGCCGTGGCAGCCTTGGAAATCGTTCATCACTACGGTTTATCAGCATTACTTGTCACCCGGAGCGAACAAGGGATGAGCTTGATTTCCGATCAAAATATTTTGCATCTCCCCACACATTCTCAAGAAGTATTTGATGTAAGTGGAGCCGGAGACACGGTTGTGGCGGCCCTTTCACTAGCCTTAACCCAAGGTCAGGAAATCACGGAAGCCATGCGCATCGCAAACGTGGCAGCCGGAATTGTTGTTCAGAAAATCGGGACAGCAACTCTCAGCGTAGAAGAATTAAACGCAAATCTATAAGAAAAAAGGCTGTTTTAAAAACAGCCTTTTTAAATCTTAGATACAAAGTATTTCAAGAATGCCGTATTATCTGTAAGTTCCGGATGGAAAGATGTTACCAACATATTCTTTTCTTCCGCTGCAACGATATGCCCATCAAGCTCACACAGAATTTTTACCCCATCCTTCACGCTCGTGATATAAGGGGCTCGAATAAACACCAACTCAATTTCTTTCGAATCTACCGCCGGGATCACTTTTTTCGTGGCAAAACTGTCGATCTGGCTCCCGTAAGCATTACGCCGAACGGCAATATCCATCACGCCCAAATGAGTCACTGAATCGTTCACGAGTTCTTTGGCCAGCAAGATCATTCCCGCACAAGTTCCCCATACCGGCAGTCCACTCTGGATTTTCCCGCGTAAAGGCTCCATAAGTCCGGTCCGATTAAGAATCTTTCCCATAGTGGTACTCTCCCCTCCTGGTAGAATGATTCCATCAATCTCTTCCAACTGCTCCGGGTATTTCACGATCACGGGTTCATGACCAATAGCCTTAATCTGGCGTTCATGTTCAATAATCGCCCCTTGAAAACCTAAAATTCCAATCTTCTTCATGACAAAAAATATAAGGTTCATAAAGTTCATAAAATCTATAAAGCAAGTTACCTTATGAACCTTACAAACCTTATGAACTTTATAAACTATTCTTACCAGCCTCTTTCAGCGTATTTGTTTTCCAATTTGCTAATTTCCAATCCGGACATAGCCTCTCCCAAGTTCTCTGACAATTCAGCCAATTTAACCGGATCGTTATAATAAGTCGTAGCTAAAACAATAGCTCTCGCTCTCTTGGCAGGATCACCTGACTTGAAGATTCCAGAGCCCACAAATACTCCCTCGCAACCCAACTGCATCATTAAAGCTGCATCAGCCGGAGTAGCAATACCACCGGCTGCAAAGTTTACTACCGGCAATTTACCATTCTCATGCACGAATTTTACTAAATCATAAGGGGCTCCCATCTCTTTGGCAATCGTCATCAAAGCCTCTACCGGAGCCACTTGTACCTGATGAATATCATTGTTCAACTGACGCATATGTCTTACAGCCTCTACCACGTTTCCGGTTCCGGCTTCTCCTTTCGTACGAATCATAGAAGCACCTTCACCAATACGTCTTAAAGCCTCACCCAAATTACGGCATCCGCAAACGAACGGTACTTTAAACGCAGTCTTGTCAACATGATACAAATCATCTGCCGGCGTTAAAACTTCACTTTCGTCAATATAATCAATGCCAATGGCCTCCAAAATTTGTGCTTCCACGAAGTGACCAATTCTCACTTTTGCCATTACAGGAATAGACACGGCATTCTTTATAGCCTTGATCATCTGAGGATCAGACATTCTAGCCACGCCACCATCTTTACGAATATCAGACGGCACTCTTTCCAATGCCATTACAGCACATGCCCCGGCAGCTTCAGCGATCTTTGCCTGTTCAACATTGGTTACATCCATAATAACCCCACCTTTTAGCATTTGTGCCAGATTTTTGTTTAATTCATAGTTCCCCATAAGGTTCTCGTTTATTAATGTGTTCATAATAATAATTCCCCTCTCCTTCTAACGCTCCTGGGAGCCAAATATTTATGACTGAAAAGACCCGTTCCTCAAACGTTTCCGATCACTCAAAACACCCCCGCTAAAACGGGGAACAAATATAGCAATTTAGTTGAAAAAACTAACTTTATAAGCATATTTTAGTTGCAGACTGTAAGTACATAAAATACAGATACAAACAATCTAAAAGAATACTACCCATCTCACAATTCCCTCTAACACAAAAAATTTTACATGAAATGTATCATCAGAAGAAAAGATAGAAAGTCTAAATTTCTCAAACACCCCCTATCCCTCCATAAATTAAACATGAAATTTGTGGAGTAAAGAACTTTCTAAAAAAGGAAAATTTACCTACCTCTTATAAATACGTCTTCAACCGTTTACTACGGCACGAGTTTTTCAGTCTCTTGATAGCCTTGGATTTAATTTGGCGTACTCGTTCGCTTGTCAGACCTACCCGATCGCCAATTTCTTCCAACGACATGGCTGTAT
>UMEX01042780.1_pt1 | contig 14253 bp, 9 predicted proteins | sample 1964871 | NCBI WGS metagenome assembly UMEX01 (sample SAMEA4836032, study PRJEB28245) | human gut metagenome | biome: gut microbiome; material: fecal sample | place: Denmark | collected 2008
GGCGTGCAGATTGTGGGAATGATTTTTCAAACACGCTCTAATACCTGTTCTTAATTTTACAGCATCATCGCCCGGAGAACAAGTTTATTCCGTTATATGTTTATCCCATATCATTCATTTATTTTTTCAATTTCTCTTTTTTCGTTTCGTCATCAACCCTCCGATCCTTCCGGTCTCTTTTGCAGACAGATTTCCATCCATCACTCAATACTCTGTCCAGCAGGCCCATTTCCTCTGCAATTTCATACTTCATTCTGACCTCCGGCAATAATTCTCCATCAAGATAAGCTTTTATTTCCTTCTCTTTATCCAAAACAGCCCACACTCCTTTTCTTTGGAGTATGGGCTGTTTTCTTAATTTTTATACTGTATTTCATTCAAACGGATATTCGCAATCCGCTTCGCAGCCTGCCTGATTCGGTTAAACTTCTGTCTATTACAGATTGGATCCTGAGATTCTGTTATCTTTTCGGAATAATAATTGCCGCAATGATATATGCCCAGATTCCCGCACCGCCAAAGCAGGTAAGGATCACCCATGCCAGACGCACCAGCGTAGGGTCAATATCAAAATATTCTGCGATTCCTCCACATACACCGCAAAGCATACTGTTTTCTGATGATTTGTATAAACGTTTGTCACCCATGTTCCATTTCCTCCTTAAACCCAGATTAGTCAAGCAGATAAAATCATCCGCTTCGCTACTTACTCTACACCGAATAACTTCCTGATTCGGTTAAATACCACTTTTATTTCTGCACGTCAGAGTATATGCTCTTCAGGATATCTGCAAATCTCTGTGCTCTTTCCCGGAGAAATCTACTGATATATTTCCCATACCGCACTCCAGATCCAGTTTCCTGTCTGCGCCTTTATTGGAAATGCTTTTCTCCCGTCCAAGTCCGCTGTAAGAATCAGAACCTACATCCAGATTTCCTACTCCACATTCCAGATCATAATTATAATTCTCCTGTGTACCGGTCAGTGTCAGATCCAGTTCACCCAGACCACATTCTCCATCTGTCTTCCTGGCGCTCAGATCTGCAAATGTCATACTTCCGGTTCCGATTTCCAGATCTGCCTCCCTTGCAGTCACCGGATTCTTACTTTCAAATTCCCCGGCTCCCATCTCCACACTTAGCTTCTCTGTCTCAATATCTCTGTTCAGATAAGCAGTACCTGCACCCATCTCAATCTCCAGCTCCTGAAGCTTAATATCTTTCGGATAGGAGATACACACCTTTCTGTTTTTAGACAGTTTTTTCGTGCTTCTGACCTTAAGAGTATCCGAACTCTCCTTCACTGTCACATTCTTCCCACTGTCATCATAAACTCTGACACAGAAACTGTCGCCCTCTTCCAGAATCAGCTCATCGTACTTCAGCTCTATATCCAGCTTTGTGGGCTGATACTTCAACTGATATACAGTGCCATCTTCCTCATTCTCATCAACAGCGCGGGCATAATCCTCACTGTCGTCATAATCATCGCTGTCATAGTCATCGCTGTCATCATAATCATAATCGTCATAATCATCATCGTCATCATAATCATCGCTGTCATCATAATCATAATCCCCATCTGCCACCAGAAGCACCCTTTTCAGACTTTTCACCCCTGTCAGTTCCGACATACTGGCTCCCATAACACCACCGGCAGCTGTCAGCCCGATTCCCACAGCACCAAAAATCCCCGCTGCGATCAACATTCCTTTTGTAAACTTCTTCATTTAACCTCCTCCTTTCTCTTTCTGTAAAGCAACCTGTTAAAAAAGTCAGTAATCTTCCGAAACCACTTCGGCACAATACGTACTGCGACACTGATCAGCCCCAATACCATAAGGATTGCCAGAGCAATCATCAGACATCCAATTCCTATCGTCATGATCCCGGTTCCGGTCATTACAGCCAAAAGCCCTGCTCCAGCCACAACAGCTGCAATTCCGCCAACCAGTAAAGCCATAGCACCTATGCCCAATCCAATGATCAGCCAGAACGGAAGCAGTAAGATTCCAACTGCAAATGTCAGAATCCCACCAACAGCCCCCTTAACAAAAGGAGAAATAAAAACCAGCAGGATCACCGCAAGGATCAGCACCGCCTGATTCCCCTTTCTGAAAAAACGCTTCTCTGTTCCCGACTCTTCTCCATATTTCTCAGGCATCTGTCCTCTCTCTTTAGTCCGGGCATCCTCATAGCCATGCTCCGTATATTCTCCATACTCATAGCCTCCTGCCGAACCTTTCAGATCCGCCTTGATGATCGCTGCAACCTTCTTGGGACTTCCAAGTTCCCTGAGCACCGAAGCTTCATTCTCAGCTCCTGCATCATCGAAATAACTATTATAAAAATCAAGGGCATCCTGCCTCTCTGTCTCGGAAATATCAGCAAGCAGCTTCTCCAGCTCCTGCATAAACTGCGCCCTGTCCATCATCCTATTCCTCCCTCAAACATCCCGCTTATCTTGGATGCATAAATTTTCCATTCAGCTTTATAAAACTCCAGCTGCGCAGCACCTCTGTCCGTCAGCTTATAATAACGCCTGTTACGCCCTGCATACGCCATATCGTAAACCTCCAGACAATCATCCTTCTGCAGCCTCCTGAGCACCGGATACAAAGTAGACTCCGAAACATCCAGAACTCCACGCACATCCTGCGTGATCTTATACCCGTAAGTCCCTTCCTTCTCCTTAGAAACAACCGCCAGAACAACCGCATCCAGAAGCGCAGCACCCGTATTAAAAACCATATGCTCACTCCCTCGTTTCAATTATGTTCTGTACAGACAGCATCATCTCTGCAATCCAGTCTTAGAGCGTGTCTGAAAAATGCTCCAGACTATACCAAAGGTAAACGCCATTTCACATCTGATACATTTATTCCATCCTGTTCACATACTATACAGAACATCAATATTGTTTTGTTAACGATATTATATGATGTATAATATGATTTTGTCAATACTATTTAGCAAAAATCATTTATACTTTATAATCATATTGATACCTTTACTGAAAATACCTCCTTAACGTCTTCCGGTTCACTATAGCGATCCTCATAAATAATGCATTTGAAAGTATTGTTACATATCAATTTCTTATTTCATAAATTACTGCAAACAATCCAGTCCATCATAGCGTGAAGTCCTGCTGAACTGTCTTGATTGCATTATTTTATGGAATTGCTATAATATTTCATAAACTTAATATTCCATAAACCTCACGTTATACTACAGTCATTTTCAGTAAACAGCGCAGGAAAATATATCTGTCTGAGTGCATTTGCAGGCATCTTAGATCTTCTTAGCCGGTAGAAATCTGCGTTATGGAGAAAAATCGCAACCTGTCTGAGCGAAGCCTGCAGCGGAGCGAGTTTTGCATTTTTCTCCATGCTTTTAGCAGGTTTTTACCGACTTAGAAGATCTTAGATGCCGAAACCGCACTCAGACAGATATATTTTCCTGCGCGTCCCCCACCCACCAATCAAAACTACAGCAAAGGAACCCAACCCATTATGAACGAAAATACAACACACCTCCACTCCGCATTCCTCACCCGAATGAAAGAAATGCTCGGCAACGAATACCCCGCATTCCTCTCTAGCTTCAGCGCTCCCCGAACCTACGGCCTGCGCATAAACACCTCCAAGATCACCTGCGAAGACTTCGAAAACCTGTCTCCATTTCCAACCCGTCAGATCCCATGGATCAAAAACGGCTACTTCTACGATGAAGACATCCGTCCTTCCAGATGCCCATACTACCAGGCCGGCCTCTACTACCTTCAGGAACCCAGCGCCATGACCCCCGCCTCCCGCATCCCCATCGAGCCGGGTGACAGAGTCCTGGACCTCTGCGCAGCCCCGGGCGGCAAGGCAACTGCAGCAGGCGCAGCACTTCAGGGACAGGGACTTCTGGTAGCAAACGATATCAGCACTTCCCGCGCCAGAGCCCTCCTTCGCAACCTGGAACTCTTCGGCATCCCAAATGTCTTCGTAGCAAACGAAACACCTGCAAAGTTAACCAAAGCATTCCCCGAATTCTTCGACAAGATCATCCTGGATGCTCCATGCTCCGGAGAAGGAATGTTCCGTAAGGAAGAAGCCCTTGCCAAAGACTGGACTCCCGAAAAATCCATGGAGCTTTCCGAAATCCAGAAAGAGCTTATCCTCCAGGCAGCCGATATGCTCCGTCCCGGCGGACTGATGCTTTACTCTACCTGCACATTCGCGCCTGCAGAAGACGAACAAACTGTTTCCTGGCTTCTGAAAAACCGTCCTGACATGGAACTGGCAGAAATGGAAGATTATGAAGGCTTCTCCCATGGAGTTCCTGAATGGGGAAACGGAAATCCTGAGCTTACCAAATGCATCCGGATTTTCCCACACAAAATGAACGGAGAGGGACACTTCCTTGCGCTCTTCCGTAAAAAAGGACAGGCAATCAAGGAAAGCTCCCGTCCTCACACAAAACCGGACAAAAACGCATTTCCACTAATTGAGGAATTTCTGAACGAAATCGGTCTGAAAACCCTCTGCGGTCAGCCATTTGACTGGGAACGTGTGGAAATCCGCGGTGATAAAGCCTACTATCTTCCCCCGGTTGCCCACAACTTCCGCGGCATCACCTTCTTAAGAAACGGTCTCTATCTCGGTGACCTGAAGAAAAACCGCTTCGAGCCGTCTCAGCCACTTGCACTGGCGATCCGCAAAGATGAAGCAGAAGCAGTCATCTCTCTCTCCGCTTCTGACGAAAGGATCACCAGATATTTAAAGGGCGAAACCTTAAATATCGAACCCGAGGAAGCAGCTCACAAAAAAGGCTGGCATCTCCTCTGTGCAGATGGATATCCCATTGGCTTCGGTAAACTGGTCAACCAGATCCTGAAAAACAAATATCCGGCAGGGTGGCGCGTATAACACGCGCTTATCCCTGCCGGATATTTGAATTCACAATAATAATTTTTATTCCGCTCACAGCAATATCTCTTTCTGCAATGTAAACGAATAAATGATCTTCTCCTTCACTCTTTTCCCCGTCATCCGCTCCAATGCCCGGGCATAATCCTCAAGCTGCACATGATACAGATCGATCAGCTTTTGTTCCTGTCCTCTCTTCACTCTATCCGTTTTATAGTCTACAAGAACAATCTCATCCCCTTCCATAAAATAGGCATCAATAATTCCCTGCACCAGCACTGTTTCGTTCTTCCAACCATCATCGAGCATAGAAGCACTTCTCTGAATCACAAAAGGCTGTTCTCTGTAAAGATGTTTTTTCATGGCAGCTTTCTTCATCCTCTGCCCCAGTCCGGATTCCACAAACCTCCTGATATCCCGGATCCGGATACATTCCGCTTCCTGCTCTGTCATTTTCTGGCTCTCCAGAAGTCTCTTTAATTGAGCCCGAAGCTGTTCCTCTGTATCTGCTTCTGCATAATCCAGACATTCCATTACTCTGTGGTAAGCAGTACCTCTGGCAGCCCCCTTATACTCTTCCTGCTTCTCTGCCATAAATGCTGGAACCGGCGCTTCCTGTTCTTCTTCCTGCTCTTCGGCAGACACACTGATATTCTCTTCCAGTTCACTTTCATCATGCCAGCTTCTCTTTTTCAGATCCGAAACACTGACTTTAACCGGAATATCTTCCAGATATTTATACGGATATGCAAAGGAAAATCTCTTCTCTATCTCTTCCTTCACAGCCTCATCATACACTTTATTTTCATCCCAGTTCTTCAGATATTCCTCCTGCATCTGGTTTCCTGCCTGGATGAGAACTGCCTTTTCTGTCATCTGACGGACAGTAATCTTTTTTATCACAAACTCAGAGATATCATCGTAAATCCCCGGCTGTTTCTTCATGAGGATTCCATATTCCCACAGAAGTTCACTCATGGCCCGATGCCGCACCAGTGCAGGCAGTACAAAAGCCCAGTAATTCTTTGCTTTCATTCTGGTTCCCAGTGGGAGCAGTTCTTCTTCCTCATCCAGAAAACGCGACAGCGACAGCATCTGCTTTTCCAGCTTTCCGACTGTTCCTGTAAGGATCAGTTTCTCTTTTGCTCTTGTCATGGCAACGTAAAGTACCCTCAGTTCCTCTCCCAGACTCTCTTTCAGAAGCTGTCTTCTGATCACCTGCTTATTCAGCGAAGATGCGATCACCCGTTTCTCCGGTATGATAGCATCAGCCCCTATTCCCAGTTCCGGATGAAGCAAAAGACCTGCATTCATATCCTGAAAATTAAACTGTTTTCCCATACCGGCCACAAATACTACCGGAAATTCAAGTCCCTTACTCTTGTGGATCGTCATGATTTCCACTGCGGTATTGCCCGCTCCTGTCAGATTGACTTCTCCATAGTCTACCTGATATGCCTGTAGCTGTTCGATATAACGAACAAAGTTAAACAGACCCCTGTAGCTTGTCTTCTCATAGTCCATAGCTTTCTCCACAAGCATGGTAAGATTTGCAAAACGCTGCTCCCCTCCCGGAAGTGCCCTTGCATAATCTCCATACCCGGTTTCTTTCAGCACATAAAGGATCAATTCGTGGACCGGCGTATATGCAGCCATATTTCTTACCTTTTCAAGGAGACTCAGAAATCCTTTTAATTTAATATTCAGAGAGTTCTTTTCATCTGTTCGCAGATTACTGTTTAACAATTCAGATTTCAGCTTATCCGGATCCAGTTCTTTTTCGGGGATTTCATTTTCTCCTGCATATGCCGAAACACTCTCATAGAGCAGACCATCAGGATACTGTATTCTAAGCTCTGCCAGTTCCTGTGAAGTGCATCCGACGATCGGTGAACGAAGCACTCCCATAAGCGGAATATCCTGCAGCGGATTGTCACACACCTTCAGATAATTCAGTACAGTCACAATCTCGGTTGCAGAGAAATATCCGGTTCTTGATGTACAATATACGGGAATCCCCTGAGATGCCAGCACTTCCCTGAAGGTTTCTGCCCATCCATAGGCAGTGCGCAGCAGGATTACAATATCCCCGTATTCCACAGGCCGGTATTCCTTCGTCTCTTTATCTACGATCTGTTCTTTTCCCACAATTTCTTTAATTCTCTGTGCAATGGCCAACGCCTCCAGTTCCTGCCCGGTCTGATTTTCCATTTCCCTGCGGTTTCCCGATGCACCTGCGTCTTCATAGTCCTGTACATCAGACAGTTCTTCTCCGTCTCTCTCGACCAGAAGAACCTCTGTCTTTACAAATTCCTCTGACTCTCCTTCTGGAAAAGAAGCTCCGGGATAAAGGGCCGCATCTTTGTCATAGGTAATCCCTCCCAGGTCTTCCCCCATGATCTGTCGGAAAATAAAGTTTACACTCTCCAGAACCTGTTCCCTGCTCCGGAAATTTTTGTGCAGATCAATTCTCTGCTCCTGTGCTTCTTCTGTGGAATAACTTTTATATTTTTCCATGAAAAGCTCCGGCCTTGCCAGACGGAAACGATAGATACTCTGCTTTACATCTCCTACCATGAAGATATTTTTCTTCTGGTTGATCCACCCGGATACTGCCGTTGTCAGAAGCTCCTGCACTAAGTTACTGTCCTGATATTCATCCACCAGGACTTCATCATACTTTGCGGAGAGCTCTCTCGCAGCCTGAGACATATGGATTTCTTCTCCTTCTTTCGTCATCAGTATTTGCAGGGCAAAATGTTCCATATCCGTAAAATCCAGAATATTCTTTTCTCTCTTCGCCTCTCCGAACTGTTTTTTAAATCGTGCCGTCAACTCAACTAACATCTCTATTGGGCCTCTGATATATCTGATCACTTCCAGAAGTTCTTTCTCTGCACTCTGGAAATATCGCTGCCCCAGTTCCTTCAGAATCCCCTTTTCCTCATCCCGAAGATCTTTCACTCTCTGCTTCTTCTGTTCATCTACATCCGCAGCCTTCTTTGTGCTCAGCCGGGCAAATGAGGGTTTCATAAGTATTTCTGCAGTTCCATTATAATCTCTTTTCTCTGCCAGTTCCTGCAGACTTCTTATAAGAAGCAGATCACTGCTCAGTGCCTCATCATACAGATACGGACCATCCGGCTCTGAGCAGATTCTTCGAGCCTCCTGCACCAGAAGCTTCGCTTCCTGCAGTTCATCCTTCACTGCATCCCAGAGCATCCTCATCCACTCAGTCTCTCTTAACTCTTCCAGGGAATCAATCCTGTAATCATCCATACACCCGGACAGCCATTCCTGCGGAAAAGGATTGCTCATAGCCATTTCATATAATTTCTGTATCAGGTTTCCCAGATTTTCATCTGACTTTCCTGTTGCAAAGCATTCCACGAATTTCTGAAACTTTTCATCTTTTTTGGCATAATATTCTTCAAGCAGTGCTTTCACAACATCTCCTCGCAGAAGCTTCAGTTCCCCCTCATCTGCCGTCCGATATCCCGGATCCAGTCCGATCAGATGAAAGTAATTCCGGATAATATAGGCACAGAAACCATCAATAGTTGTAATCTGTGCAGTATGAAGCAGGGTTGTCTGTCTCTGCAGATGCTCATTATCGGGATCCTCACAGAGTGCTTTTTCAATAGCTGCCGAGATCCTCTCTTTCATTTCACCTGCTGCCGCTCTTGTAAATGTCATGATCAGCAGTCTATCAATATCCACAGGGTGTTCTTTATCTGTTATCTTACTCAGGATACGTTCTACCAGTACTGCCGTTTTTCCGGACCCGGCTGCCGCACTGACCAGAATATTTCTGTCCCGCAGCCGTATAACCTCCTGCTGCTCCTTTGTCCACTGTACGCCCATCTTATTCTGCCTCCCTGTCAAATGCTTTCCATAATTCCTCATCAGAGAAGTTTTTCAGTCTGCGGAATTCATATCCTGACAGCCTGCGGTCAAATCCGCATACCGTCATATACGGACAATAAGTACACGCATTCTTTTTTCCGAGCTCATAGGGAGAAACCTCTGCATCTCCCTCCAGAATAGAACTTCTTATCTTCTCAATCTTCGTCCTTACATACCGTCCAAGCACTGCGAACTGTGTTCTGTCTGCCACAGAAGAATTTTTGCGAAAGCTTCCGTCCTTATTAAATGCGACAGGAATGGAGCCAAGACTGCTGTCCATCCTGTACACAAGCTCCGGATCTGCCTGAACCAGCCCATTCATCTTCAGTTCTTTCATAAGACCTGCACTGACTGCTTCCACATCCGCATCTATCTTCTCCTGGATCATAGGATCCTTGATATTGTAATAGAAAACTCCCGCAGGAATAATCTCCTTATCCGGATATTTCTTCTGCTCTACACGCAGAGCACCATCCAGATAGATCATCAGCTGTAACTGCAGGCCATGATACAGATAAACCAGGTCAAAGGATGTATTTCCGGTTTTATAATCAATCACCTTCACATACACCTTATTCTGATCTTCCATAATATCTACTCTGTCAATCCGTCCTCCCCCGAAGGTTACCTCAAAGCCTTCCGGCTGAAATTCTCCCTGTTCCAACTGTTTCTGAAGTGCCCATACCGTCCTTCTGAGGATTCTCCTTGTTCTCTCGATCATATATTCATTTCTGGCACTGCTTTTGAGCACCGTGTTTCCATAATCTGCCACAATATTATCCAGACACCGGTCCGCAATCTCATTCCGTTCCTGTTCTGTCAGCTCTGTCCATTTCATGCCTCTTTTTCGCACTTCTTCTGCAAAGCTTTCCAGTGCTTCATGCATAACATTTCCCATATCCATAGGTTTAAACTCATATTCCACACGCTCGGTCAGCTTCATTCCATACTGAAGGAAATGTGCAAATGCACAGGCTGCAAAACGTTCCAGTCTGGTAGCACTGTAAGGTGAAACCTCTCCGTATAATGCTTTCGCCACACTCTGGCTGATAATGTCCTCTGGTTTTCCGGCAAAAGCCGACTGTACCAGCTTCTGTACTCTGCTTCTGTATTCCGGATTCCGCAGATACCAGCTGTAAAGCTCTCCAAACATTGCATCCGTCTCATCTGCCTGCTCCCGAATATCCTCATGTTCTTTCTCTTTCTCTGTCTCCTGTACCAGCTTCTCCAGAAACAGATCAATCCCAGCTTCCGGATTTTCCGGATAACAATAATTGTTTATAGAATTTTTATGGGGTCTGACCCCGGCTCCACCCTCAATTTCCAGCTTCGGATACAGACTGCGTATACTCCCGATCAGATATGCCGGACTTATGCCTTCTCCTTTTGCATTGGTATCACTATAGGAGAGGATCAGCTTTTCTCCCGGTTTCGTCATATTCAGATACAGATAAAACCTCTGCATATTCATCAGTTCTTTAGGCCCCGGTGCCAGTTCCACTCCCTGCTCCTGGAAGAAATCCCTGTCAAGCTCTGATAAGATTCCGCCTGTCTGTGTGCTCTTTGGGATATTTCCCTCATTCACGCCAACAAAGAACAACGCCTTAATCTCCTTTAAGCGGGATCGTTCCATATCACCCACCATTACCTGATCTATGCTCGGCGGAATCAGCGCTACTTTTGCCTGAGAAAGTCCCGATTCCAGAAGCTGTCGGAACTCCTGTCTGTTTACCGTTTCTTCGCCAAGAATCTCAACCATCTTATCCAGCAGGTCCATCACAATTCCATAAATCTGGTTATATTCTTTTTCCATTGCTTTATCGCCTGACTCTTTAAACTTTCGCTCCTGTCGTTTCAGTTTCTGCCAGACATTGCTTTTTTGGATAAACTCATAGAGAATCCGGCAGTACTCTTCCACTGTCTTCTTCCCGGAACCAAATCCCTGTGCAAGTTCCCTTACTTCTTCCACAAAGATTTCTCTGATCTCATTCAGTTCCTGTATCTTCTCCGCTTCCATTCCTCTGTATACACGAACCCATTTTTCAGACCATTTCTTATATCCCCGGATTCCCAGCGCCAGCACGTAATTCTCCAGCTTATCAGCCTGTTCTCTGGTAACTTCTGACATCCCGCATCTGAGATAACGGAAAACGCTCTCATAAGGAAATCCCTGTACCGCCATCTCCATGGCAGCGCGCAGATACTCCACAAAAGGATTCATCATTACCGAATGCTTCTCGTCAATAAAATATGGAATATCTGCCTCCTCAAATACCTGTGCTGCAAGTCTTGCATATTCTTCCAGATTTCCTGTGATCACTGCAATCTCACCATAGCGGTATCCGCAGGTACGCACAAGTTCTGACATCCTTCTGGCAGCCTCCCGCATTTCTTCCAGGGGGGATGGCGCAGTAAATATTTTTATCTCCTGCTGTTCTTCGGCATACACGCCCTTTCTGTAGCGGAAGATATTTTTCTCCAGAAACTGTAAGGCAGGTGCCTGTGCAAACCGGGACTGTCCGGATGGTTTCAGATACACTGGATCCTCCAGATCTCTGGTCAGCCCTGCAAGTGTCCGTATCATCTGCTTGCTCATAAAGAAAAGCTGATAAGGTTTTCCCGGAGAAAAAGCATCCTCCCGTTCGTCCATAGTCACAGTAACACTTATGCGGTCAGCAATGACCAGAAGTTCCCTGAGCACATTGACCTGAATTGGCGTGAATCCGGTAAATCCATCAAAGAGAAATTCCGCTCCCTTAAGTTTTTCGGAAAAAGGAAGCTGTTTAAGCAGGACATCCATCACCTCTTCCCCTGTCATATAATGCCCCTTCAGGAATTCCCTGAATGACTGATAAAGGATTCCCACATCCTTAAGCTTCATTTCAAGTAATGGCTGATTTTTGGCCTTCTCTTTCATTTCTGCCAGATTCTCTTCTCTGATATCATACTGCATAAATTCTGAAACCAGAGACTTCACCTCATCCAGATATCCCGGCTTATTCATCTGACTTCCCAGATAGGCAAGTTCCTTTCTGTGCTGCTGCACCATTTTCTGCAGCACCATGCTTTTTCCCGTATCTTCCAGAACCTTTCTGTTATCTCCGCCGGTTTCTTCAAATACACGGTACGCAAGACGTTCAAAGCTCAGGATGTCAATATTCAGAATTCCTTTTCCCGGATGCATTTCCACCAGCGTCTTCTGTGTCTGCATGGTAAACTGCTCCGGAACAATAATATAGTAATTTCTCTCCGGATGTTCCATGGACTCCCGGATTACTCTCTCATATGCAAAATAAGACTTTCCGGCACCGGAACTGCCGATAATAAACTGTAATGACATTCTTCTCTCCTTACTGTCGGTTACTCACATTCGTTGTTTCAGTATATCATAATTTAAGCACTTCTGTAATAGAATATACAAAACCATCCAGGAGGCGTGTACCATGAGTGCAAAAACAAAAATCATAGTCCTACATATGAAGGAAGTTATATACACCGGCATCTTTCTCCTTCTTGCTGTCATCCTGGCTATTGTACTTTTTTTCATGTTTGGACCCGGTCAGAAAAAAAGTGCCTCAGCCGATGCCAAAAGCCTGTACAAACCGGGAATTTATACTTCCTCCATCGACCTGAATGAAAACACCTTTGACCTGGAAGTAACCGTTGACTCTGACAGGGTAACTTCCATCCGTCTGGTAAATTTAAGCGAAAGCACCGCAGCCATGTTTCCTCTCATGGAACCGGCTCTGGAATCACTGGCCAGCCAGATCTATACCTCCCAGTCGCTGGAAAATATCCAATATTCCGAAGATCAGAAATATACCTCCATGATTCTTTTGAATGCAATTGAAACAGCACTGAAAAAAGCGGAGAACAACTGATCGTTCTCCGCTTCACCATGCAAAATCACGCGGATAGAATCATCCACTCCGCTATGCGATTCTAAATATCCATATTTTCAAGCTGCTCCAGCCATACTCCTACACTTGCATCACTTGGCATTCTCAGATCACCTCTCGGTGAAACCGCAACGCTTCCCACCTTCGGGCCATCCGGAAGACAGGAACGTTTAAACTGCTGTGCAAAAAATCTCCAATAGAAGGTTTTCAGCCATTTGAAGATTGTCTCCTTATCATACATTCCTTCAAAAGTCTCACATGCCAGCCTGTAAATTTTCTCCGGTTCAAATCCTGCACGAAGCATATAGTACAGATAGAAATCGTGAAGTTCATAAGGTCCCACCAGATCTTCTGTCTTCTGTGCGATCTTGCCATCCTTAGGCGGCAGAAGCTCCGGACTTACCGGTGTATCCAGAATATCAAGAAGAACCTCTGTCAGCTTCTCATCTTTGCAGGTATCCGCATAATAACGTACAAGATGACGCACCAGAGTTTTCGGCACTGAAGCATTCACGCCGTACATGGACATATGGTCACCATTGTAGGTTGCCCATCCCAGAGCCAGTTCAGACAGATCTCCTGTTCCCACCAGAATCGAGCTATCCTGATTTGCACTGTCCATCAGGATCTGCGTTCTCTCTCTTGCCTGGCTGTTCTCATAAGTCACATCATGCACAGACGGATCATGAGCAATATCCCTGAAATGTACATTTACTGCTTCTTTGATATTGATCTCACTTAAAGTCGCACCCAGACACTGACTTAATTTGCAGGCATTCTGATAAGTTCTGTCTGTGGTTCCAAAGCATGGCATGGTAATACAGTGGATATCCTTTCTGTCCGCACCGGAAAGGTCAAAGGCTCTTGCGATCACAAGCAGTGCCAGTGTGGAATCCAGACCTCCGGAAAGTCCCACTGTTGCCTTATGGCAATGGATATGATCCATACGTTTCTTAAGTCCCATTGCCTGGATATTCAGGATTTCATCACAACGCATATCCCTTTCTTCTTTTCGTGAAGGTACAAAAGGATACTGCGAATATTTTCTGGTCAGTTTTGTCTCTTCCACATTCAGATGGAAGCTCACTTTAATATGGTCACTGTCGTCAGCCGGCTGATAAGTAGTCAGTCTTCTTCTCTCATCGTTCAGCCTCTGCACATCAATCTCACTGTATACAATACCATTGTGGAAACGTTTTCCTTCTGCAAGGATCACTCCATTCTCTGCGATCATATTCTGACCGCCAAAGACCAGATCCTGTGTAGACTCACCTTCTCCTGCATTTGCATATACATATCCGCACACCAGACGTGCAGACTGTCCGGAAACAAGATCTCTGCGGTAGCTGTCCTTTCCGACCATCTCATTGCTGGCTGACAGATTCACGATCAGATTCGCTCCTGCCTGTGCATGGAGAACGCTTGGCGGCAGTGTCACCCATAAATCCTCACAGATCTCTGCTGCTGCCACAAGCTCCGGCTCCTCCTCACAGATAAAAAGAATATCTGTTCCAAAAGGAACTCTCTTT
>UMEX01005141.1_pt1 | contig 14127 bp, 15 predicted proteins | sample 1964871 | NCBI WGS metagenome assembly UMEX01 (sample SAMEA4836032, study PRJEB28245) | human gut metagenome | biome: gut microbiome; material: fecal sample | place: Denmark | collected 2008
ACCTGGAGAAAACGGAAAACATCCGGCGCGTGTCGACAGACTTTATGCAAATGTGCGGTCCGGAGATTTTCTATCCTTCGTCGTTCACGGTCTCTGTCAGCACCGACGGCAAGACCTTCAAAGAAGTCTACAACATACAAAACCCTTCAAAGAAGACCATCCAACCCGATGTTCGCACCTTTGAATGGAAGGGCCACAGCGTCAAAGCACGCTACGTGCGCCTCCAAGCCGAACCGAGCAGTTTCGGCGGCTGGCTGTTTGCCGACGAAGTGATTGTGGAATAAATCGGGCCATCCAACGTTCCGTCAAAAAATTCAACACCGCCACCAGATAACAACACACAGGTGTTCAAAATCGGTTTTTCCAACGCTTGGTCTTACAAGATAATTTGAATACCTACCGACACATAAGGCGTGCTCAAACCTCACGTTCAAGCACACCATTGCAAAAGGGGAATGCGCACACAACGCATTCCCCTTTTATTGTATATTGCCAAAAACCACTGGCAAAAAACGCTTTCAAACGCCCGAGAAAACACTCTGACGACTCCCAACAAGTTGCCATCTTCTGGAATTTCTGCAAGCCCTAATAGAAGTCATCGATTCGCGGCCGCGAATCGTGCTACTCGCGGCCGCGAGCAATGCTACCGTCGGCCGCGAGTAGCGCTACCTTCGGCCGCGAATCGACAATTTATTTTATTTCTTTTCCAACATCCCCCTCACCTCCTTATCAAAGTCCGAATCTATGCGTTGCGTTTTATTGAAAATATCATATTCCTCTTCAGCTTTCTTCTTAGCTTGTGCTGCAGAGATTTTGCCTTTGTCGGGTAGAATCTTGTAGTCGTTGAACGTGAGGAACTTGTTGACGCTGGCTGCAAATTGCTCCATATTGAAAACGTTATGCCTCTCTATCTGATTTTCGATGTAGTCGAAATAAGAAGATACGGCACGTTCAAGTTGGTGAATCTCCTTCTCTTGCAAGTAGTTCTTAGCTATGCTGACATCTGATTTTAGGACACGACCGTCTGGGGCGTGCTTCCAAGTGGTCAATCCCATGTTTTTCTTTGCGTGGTCGGCCTTGGTATAAATGATTTCCGCTGCCGTTTGGCCCGTGATGGCATAATGGAAGCGGTTTTGTATCATGGCATAGAAATCCTTTGTCGTCGGCGAGTTTTTGTCATAGTCCGTGCTGCACTCTGCATAGATATCCGTAATCTGTTGCCACACACGGCGTTCGCTGGTACGAATTGAACGAACACGCTCGAGCAATTCGCGGAAGTAGTCCTTGCCGAAAACCGCTGTGCCTTGTTTTAGGCGTTCATCGTCCATGGCAAAGCCTTTCCTGATATACTCGTTGAGAATCTTTGTTGCCCATTGGCGGAAACGCGTGGCTTTCAGCGATGACACACGATAGCCTACGGCAATAATCGCATCAAGATGATAGAAATCCACGCTGTGCGTTTGCATTTTATCCTCAATGGCACCATGCTGAGTGGTTATTTCCATTTTGGAAACAACCACTTCTCTGCTAAGTTCTCCTTCTTCAAAGATATTTTTCAAGTGCTTACTAATTGCAGGCACCCCCACCCCAAAGAGTTGCGCCATAGCCTTTTGCGTACACCAAAGCGTTTCTTCCTTGATAACCACTTGCACCTTGCCATCGGCCTCGGGCATAGTGTAAAACAAAAATTGTATCTCATTACTCATCGCTGACTTCCTTTCCTTCATTTACGTTAAAAGCGAGACTATCCAAGTGTTTCAGAATCCAATCAGTGACTTCTCCACATACCGAGTTTTAGGTAGATTCTTTTAAAAAACACCAAATCTTTCCACCATCGACACAAGAGCATTGGAAGTAACTGCAATTCAAAAATTCATCGAAAATCACAAGTAACAACTAACTGATTTACAACGAAAATAAGATTCTTATTATAGATGCAAATATAGACATTTTGAACGAGCTTGCCAAGGTCTTATCCGCCAAAGAACAAGTCCAAACAACATTTTGATGTCGTGCTGGCGTAGGGAAACGGTAGATTCGTTCTACATTTCATATCCGCTCTTCGCTTTCATAGCAGCAACAAAAAAAACGCTGACTGAGCGAACTCAATCAGCGTCGTTTTAGTTGGGGTACCCGGACTCGAACCAGGAAAGACAGGACCAGAATCTGTAGTGTTGCCAATTACACCATACCCCAAACTGGCTTTGTAATCAGGTTTCCTGCTTGATTACGGGTGCAAAATTAGGGATTTCTTTTTATACCTCCAAACTTTTCACGAGATTTTTTTGATTTTTCTTCAAAAAAAATAATTTCGGGCCTTCGCGCCCCTGGTTTTCCTTGATTTTCGGGGGAATACTCTCGGGAAACGCGGAATCCTCCATAACTCATTCCTGTTACAAACTCTCGTCCTCCACCAATTCTTTTTGTTCTTCGGGCCAATTAACGAGATAAAGCCTGTCGGTGGTGCGAGTGAAAGCGGTATAAAGCCAGCGCAGATAAGACGTGCCGCCCATTTCTGGGGCGATGTAGCCCTGGTCAACGAAAACTCGGCTCCACTGTCCGCCCTGTGCCTTGTGGCAAGTCACGGCGTAGGCATATTTGATTTGCAAGGCATTATAATAAGGGTCTTCGCGCAAGCGTTTCATGCGTTCTTTCTTCGTCGGAACGTCGGCATAGTCGGCCAAAACGTTTTCATAGAGGCGCATTGATTCCTCGGAGGTCAGCGCAGGGGATTCTGAAGTGAGCGTGGAGAGCAAGACGCGGCAGTCGATCTCCGCATCGTCATAGTCGGGAAAGCGCAATGTGGCATCGGCAAACTGGAAGCCGTGCATCTCATGAACATTTCTCAACCGCACCACCTCGGCCGTATCGCCGTTGGCGATGAAGGAAAAGAGGTTGTCGGTCTGCGAAGCACTTTGGCCGTCGGCCTGTTTTTCCTTTGACGCCAGCATGGTCCAATAATAATTGTTTTTCACGGCCATCACGATGTCGCCACGCGTCAAGAGTTCTTCGCGGTCGAAGATGCGGGCACGAATGCCGTTATTATAGATGTTGGCACGCTTGTTGGAGCGCGTCACGACAATGGTGTCCTGCGTGCCACAATCGGAATAAGCCGACTCGAGGGCCTCTATGAGTTCGTTGCCTGGCAGAAAACGCACCTCGCCGTGGCGACTGGCGGTGATGCGGGGCAAGAGTTCCGCGCCCTGCGAAAGATATTCGCGCAAGCGCGTGGCACCGGCAAGCACGCCCGACTCTGCCGTCTGGCGCACCACTTCTGTCAGCGTAATCTCCGCCACTTTCAGACCATAATTCTGCAGCAATTCCTTGTTGAGCGCGGGACTTTCTTCCTCGCCAACTGGCGGCAACTGCGCGGTGTCGCCCACAAAGAGCAAGCGGCAGCCTTCGCCTTCATAAACGTAGCGCAACAAATCATCGAGCAACACACCGGACCCGAAAACGCCAGACGCCCCCGAACCGCTGCCAATCATGGATGCCTCGTCAACGATGAAAAGGGCATGCTGCAGTTTGTTGAACCCCAACGAGAAACGTGTGCCTTCGCCCTGAAAAGTCTGCTGACGATAGATGGTCTTATGGATGGTGTAAGCCCGCTCTCCAGCGTGGGCTGAGAAAACCTTTGCCGCACGACCCGTCGGCGCCATGAGCACCACGGTGCGTTGCAGGCGCTTCATGGTCTTCACCAAAGCCCCCACCAACGTGGTTTTCCCCGTACCAGCATAGCCTTTCAAGATGAAGGCCGCCTGCGGCACGGGGGTGGTGAGAAAGCGCGAGAGGTATTTCACGGCCAAAGCCTGGCGCGGGGTAAAATTCATCGAAAAATCGTCGGCGATAAATTCGGCCAGAGTGTCTTCAATCATCAGAGTAACGCTTTAGGGGAGAGGGGGTTGATTGGCGTAAGGCCCTATTTGAAGCCCATATTTCCTACAAATGTAACATATTTATAGTAAATAATTGGATTGTTCAAACAAAAATACGTACTTTTGCAAAAAGTTCATACATCACGAAACATTTCATGGATTTACCCAACGACCCGATGATGCTCTTCAGCGTCATCAATATGAAACTGCGCGACCAATATTCTTCGCTCGACGAGCTCTGCAAAGGGATGGACATCGACCGCGAAGCGCTGGAAAAGAAGTTGGCGGCAGTTGGTTTTGAATACAGCGAGCAACACAACAAGTTTTGGTGAACGGACGGTTGGTATGTACAGACGATTTCCGCCACGATGCATGCCCTCACGGTTTCCAACCACCGATTATGATTATCCACTCGATGCCAACATGACGAAAAAAAAATTCACAGCACTTGTCTGGCGCTTCCTGAAGCGGTATCCGTTGGCTTGCTTCTGCATTCTCCTCACGTGGTATCTCTGCCTTTTCAAACCGCCACACACGCGGCTCGACGAAATCCAGAATATCGACAAGATTGTTCACGTGACGATGTATCTCGGCACTTGCACCATCATCTGGATTGAATATCTCCGCAGCCACTTCCGCGAACAGACGCGCAAAATCATCCTGTGGGCCATCATCGCCCCTATCCTGATGAGCGGCGTTATCGAACTGGCGCAAGAATACTGCACCGAAGCGCGGTCGGGCGAATGGGCGGATTTCGCCGCCAACAGCACTGGCGTGGTATTGGCGGCCTTGCTCGGCCACTTCGTTTTGCGCCGACACATCCATCCCAAAAACAAAGACAACGACTCCAAAGAACAAGGAGGAAGAGCACGGGATTAACTGTCCTTCTCCATCAACCTCAAAACATATTGAACCTCAACGCATCATGTCTAATTCCCTGCCAGAAACGTTATTTCTCCGACTGTCCGGCAATGCCCTCCACATGGCACGCTATGACGCAGACAATCCGACAAATTTCGCCTACTCGGCCTACCGGCTGAATCCGCAGATTTCTCTGGCAGCAAATTTGCGCGAGGCGGGACGCACCGAAGAACTCATGCAGGCACCACTGCGAGGGATGGTACAGGTGTTGGTCGACACGCCAGTCACCTATGTGCCGCTGGCCGACTTTGAGGAAGACCATTGCGAAAGCACCTACAACCTGTGCTACCCGCCAGAAGGACGCCGACGCATTTTCTATGACGTGGTGGCCAACATCAACACGGTGGTGCTCTTCTCGCTCCGCGAAGGCATCTGCCGCGCATTGGAGGATTATTTTGAGAGCGTCAACTATGTCTCCACGCTCACCGCTCTCGTGCGCTATTTCGCCACGAAGGGGCTCGGGCAAACGACTGAAAAGCGCGAATTTGTCTATCTGAGCAGCAACCACGCTCATGTCTTTGTTTACGAGGGCAGCCGCTTCCTGGTGGGCAACAGTTTTGCAACACACAACCAGCAGGACACGGTTTATTTCGCCTTGAACATTGCCCAACAGATGGGACTGAAACTGGCGCCGCAAAACGAAACGGACGACGAAGGAACTGACGAGCGCTGCGACCGCTTTTATGTTGCCGGCGAGACGACAAACCGCAACGCGATTGCCAAAATGCTGGAAGACTATGCAGTCAACGTGGTCAACATCAACGCCAGCGCGGAATTTAACCGACACCCTGCAGCTACCGCGCCCGACATCCCCTACGACCTGGTCACCCTGCTTCTGGCCAACACGAAAGGCGCTTTCTGAGGCACACAACGGATGCCTGCTTTCCCAAACAACAAATATTCTGAGGAGCACTTCTCTGCTTCTCTCAACAACAAACGTACAACCCATGCGCATCATAACAGGACAATATAAAGGAAGACACTTTGAAGTGCCTCGTTCGTTTAAAGCCCGCCCAACGACCGACTTTGCGAAGGAGAATCTCTTCAACGTGCTCCGCGCCTACGTTGACTTCGAGGAAACGCGTGCGCTCGACCTCTTCGGAGGAACGGGCAGCATCAGCCTTGAACTCCTCTCGCGCGGCTGCCGCCAAGTGGTGACCGTTGAACGCGACCGCCAACACGCGGCCTTCATCCGCTCCTGCTTTAAGGCGCTGGACGATTCTGCAGCCACATTGCTCTGCGGCGATGCACTGCGTTTTATTGAACGTTGCCGCGAATCGTTTGACCTGGTCTTTGCCGACCCTCCCTACGCGCTCAAGGAATTGGGCGAACTGCCCGACAGGGTGATGAAGGGGAAGATTGTGGCTGAAGACGGTTTGTTCGTGCTCGAACACGGCAAGGACTACGACTTCAGCAACCACCCTGATTTCATTGAACATCGCGCATACGGCAGCGTGAATTTTTCTTTTTTCCGACATTCGCACCACGTCCACCACGACGGGAACGAAATGCCGGCTAATGACGTATGTACCCCTGAGGAACCTTAGTTGCTGCTTTCACACAGATGGATATGTGGAAACGCCAACAAAAGGGAATCGCCACACCATCAGATACATCACACAACACAAAAAATAAAAGCAGCCTGCATTTCTACACTTGAATGCAGGCTGCTTTTTTTTAAAAGATGTTCCGAAGGGCGGCGACTGCATTCTTTGCAGGTCTCTACTTTTCATAAAAACAAAATTTCTGGAACATCCCAATATATTAAACCCTCGACAATATGCTGAGAATTGCTATTCAGGCCAAAGGCCGACTGAATGAAGACACCACTGCCCTGCTCACCGACGCGGGCATCGCCATTGCTTCAAGCAAACGTAAACTCATTGCCCGTGCAAGCGGATTCGAATTGGAAGTGCTCTATCTTCGCGACGACGACATTCCGCAAGCAGTGGAGATGGGCGTGGCAGACGCCGGCATCGTCGGCAGAAACGAAGTGGCAGAAAAAGGCATGGACGTCAGAGAGGAGATGTGTCTCGGCTTTGGCGCGTGCCGCATCTCTTTGGCGGTGCCGCGCGACACGGACTACAACGGACTGCAATGGTTCAACGGAAAACGCGTGGCCACGTCCTATCCGAGAATCCTCAAGCGTTTCTTCTCAGAGAAGGGCATAGAGGCTGAAGTTCACGAGATTGCAGGCAGCGTGGAGATTGCACCGGCCGTTGGCATGGCCGATGCCATTTTCGACATCGTTTCTTCTGGCGGCACATTGGTGCAAAACGGATTGCGCGAGGTGGAAAACGTTTTCCCCTCAGAGGCTGTGTTGATTTCAAACACGGGACTGCCAGAAGAGAAACGCGCCGAAATCGAGAAACTCAAATTCCGCTTCCGCTCCATCGTTGACAGCCGCGGCATGAAATACGTGTTGATGAATCTGCCGAAGAACCGCCTGGAAGAAGCCGTTGCCCTGCTGCCAGGCATGCGAAGCCCAACGGTGCTCTCGCTGGCCGACCCTGAATGGTGTAGTGTGCATTCCGTTATCAGAGAAAACGAACTCTGGGAGAAGATTGAACAGCTGAAAGCACTCGGCGCTGAAGGTATTCTGGTACTGGCTCTGGAAAATATGATACGATAGTCTCCGAAACAGAAAACAAAGCATTATGGAAATATTGAATAACCCCTCACGCGACACCTGGGACGCTCTGACGGAGCGCAATATCCCCAACGACGCGGCCATAGAGGAAAGTGTGCGAGAGATTGTCGCCACTGTTAAAGCGCAGGGCGATGAAGCACTGCGCACTTATGCCCGGAAATTTGACGGGACAGAGATTACGGAGATTGAAATCAGCGAGGCGGAACGCCAAGCGGCCACTGCAAAGGTGGCGGAAAACGTGAAGCGGGCCATTGCCACTGCCGCCAAGAATATCGCGGCCTTCCACGCCGCGCAACGTCCAGTTCCCGTTGAGGTGGAGACGGCAAAAGGCGTCTGCTGTTACCAACGGGCCGTGCCAATCCAACGCGTTGGCCTTTACATTCCTGGCGGACAGGCACCGCTTTTCTCCACGGTCTTGATGCTGGGACTCCCAGCACGCATTGCGGGCTGCAAGGAGGTGGTGCTCTGCACCCCGCAAGGGTATGACGGAGAGGTTGCTCCCGAAATCATCTACGCAGCGAACGTTTGCGGCATCACACACATCTACCGCGTTGGAGGAGCGCAAGCCATCGCGGCAATGGCCTACGGCACGGAGAGCATCCGACGCGTTGACAAAATTTTCGGACCGGGCAACCGCTTCGTCACGAAGGCTAAACAAATCGTGAGCCAGACGACGGCCATCGACATGCCTGCTGGTCCCTCGGAGGTGCTGGTGATGGCCGACTCGTCGGCCGTTCCCGCTTTTGTGGCTGCCGACATGCTTTCTCAGGCGGAACACGGGCGCGACAGCCAAGCCATGCTGGTGTGTTCCTCCGTGGAAATCGCTGAAAGGGTGAAAACGGAAATCGCCCGACAAATGCAGTTGCTGCACCGCCCAGATGCGTTGGAACATTCTCTTTCACACAGCCGTCTTCTGGTGTTCAACGACACGAAGACCATGATTGACTTTGCCAATGCTTATGCGGCAGAACACCTGATAATTTCCATGGAACGTCCTTGGGAAGTGGCGCAAGAGATTACGGCGGCGGGCAGTGTTTTCATCGGTAACTACTCTCCGGAGAGCGCTGGCGACTATGCCTCTGGAACGAACCACACATTGCCGACAAGCGGTTGGGCACGCTCTTTTAGCGGCGTAAATCTCGATAGTTTCCAACGCAAAATCACGTATCAGGAACTCACGGCTGAAGGACTGAAGGGCCTCTCTGAAACCATCATCTCTATGGCGGATGCCGAAGGACTGGACGCCCACGCCGCAGCGGTGAAGGTGAGAACTGGAATGATTTGACATTGACAGCGGAGGCCGCGCCTGCAGGTTTAACTCCGCGCAAACAGTTTGCAAGATATGACTGAAAACAAGCATCCTCTACAATATGTGAGGCCAAATATTCTGGCCCTCGCCCCCTACTCCACCGCCCGCGACGACTATCAAGGCGGCGATATTTCTGTTTGGCTCGATGCCAACGAGAGTCCGTATGAGAACGGTGTCAACCGATACCCCGACCCTCACCAGAAAGCGCTCAAGGCATTGATTTCTGAAATAAAGGGAATCGGCGTGGAGCAGATTTTCGTAGGCAACGGAAGTGACGAAGCCATCGACCTCTGCTTTCGGATTTTCTGCCGCTCCGGCATCGACAACGCCGTGGCCATCACGCCATCGTATGGCATGTATGAAGTGGCGGCGGCAACGAATGATGTGGCACTGCGACAGGTGGCGCTCAACACGGATGATTTCTCGCTGCCGACGGAACGCCTGCTGGCGGCCTGCGACGAGCACACGAAACTGCTGTGGATATGCTCGCCAAACAATCCGACGGGCAATGCTTTTCCGCTTTCCCAACTGGAAGAACTGGCTGAGAGGTTCAACGGGATGCTCGTTGTGGACGAGGCTTATGCCGACTTTTCCGACAAGGGGTCGCTGCTCGCCACGATGGAGCGCCACGAGAACCTGATCATTCTGCAAACGCTCTCCAAAGCGTGGGGAATGGCAGGATTGCGTTTGGGACTGGCCTTCGCCCATCAGGAGGTGGCGGCATTGTTTGCCCGCGTGAAATATCCTTACAACGTGAACGGGCCGACGCAACGGGCCGTGATGGAACGGCTGAGAGCGGGCGTCGACGCGCAGATTGCCGAAATCCGCTCTGAACGCGAACGCCTTGCAAAGGTGCTCCCAACGATAGGCATCGTGGAGAGGTTGTTTCCAAGCGACGCCAATTTCTTCCTAATAAAAACGCCTGATGCGACACGGGTGTATGAAGCGCTGGTCAAACAGGGCATCATTGTGCGCAACCGCAACAGCATGACGGGATGCCAGGGTTGCCTGCGCATCACCATCGGCACGCCGGAGGAAAACAACCGACTTATCAACACGCTGAAATCTATCACGCATGAAATCTGAAGACACGAAAAGAGAGGGGCGCAAACGCGCCATATTCATTGACCGCGACGGGACAATCATCAAGGAACCTGCCGACGAGCAAATCGACAGTTTGGAGAAACTGGAATTTGTGCCGGGCGTTATCTCTGCCTTGGGAAAGGTGGTCGGCCAGGGCTACGAACTGGTCATGGTGAGCAATCAAGACGGTCTCGGAACGCCTTCGTTTCCTGAGGATACGTTTTGGCCGGCCCACCAGAAAATGCTCGACACGCTGAGCGGCGAGGGCATTTGCTTTGACGCGCAACTCATTGACCGCCACTTTCCTGAAGACAACGCGCCGACACGGAAACCGGGAACGGGAATGCTCACGAAATATATGGACGGGAGCTACGATTTGCAACGCTCGTTTGTAATTGGCGACCGCGCTTCCGACATGGAACTGGCGCACAACCTGGGCGCTCAGGGCATTTTGCTGCAAACACCGGAATGGGCTGAAGAGAACGTGGGCGAAGAGATACGGAAGGACATCGTGCTCGCCACGCCGCACTGGAGCGAGATTGCGGAACGGATTCGGCGCACGGAAAGGCGGGCTGAAATCAGGCGCAAGACGGCGGAGACGGACATTCACGTGGTTGTGGACCTCGATGGCGCCGGAGAGACGCACATTGACACCGGACTGAAATTTTACGACCACATGCTCTCGCAACTGCCCCACCACGCTGGCATCAGCTTGACGGCGGTGTGTCACGGCGATTTGGAAGTGGACGAGCACCACACGATGGAAGATGTGGCAATTGCCATCGGCGAAGCCATCTACGAGGCTTTGGGCGCGAAGCGCGGCATTGAGCGCTACGGGTTTGTATTGCCGATGGACGAAAGCCGCGCGATGGTGTTGCTCGACTTTGGCAGCAGGGCTGATTTCTCCTGGGACGTGAACTTTACACGCGAATATATCGGAGACACGCCGACGGAAATGTTCCGCCACGTGTTCCACAGTCTCTGCGTGGCCATGCGCTGCAACCTGCAAATCAGAGCGAAGGGCGAAAACCAACACCACCTCATCGAAGGGGTGTTCAAGGCGTTTGCACGCGCTCTCCGCGCTGCCATACACCGCAACGTCTTCAGCTATGACTTGCCATCGAGCAAGGGGATGCTGTGAGGCAAAACACACTTGATTTAGTGATAGTACTTATTTACAGACACCACCAATTATGATAGCAATCATCGACTATAAAATGGGGAATCTGCGTTCGGTTGAGAACGCACTTCAGCGTCTGGGGGCGGATTTTCAGGTCACGTCTGACGCCGCCGTCATCCGTCGCGCCGACCGCGTTTTGCTGCCAGGCGTGGGAAACTGCGGCAAGGCGATGGAGAATTTGAAGGAGTCTAACCTGATTCCCGTGATAAAGGATTTGCGCCGCCCTGTGCTCGGCATCTGCGTGGGCATGCAGGTGATGTGTCGCGACTCTGAAGAGGGCAACGTGGCGTGTATCGGATTGTTTGACGCGCACGTGCGGCAATTTGAAGCCACAGCGGAGGTGAAGGTGCCGCACGTGGGATGGAACCAACTGGGGAACCTGGAAAAGGCATTGTTTAAAGATGTTGACAGCGGTAGTTTTGTTTACTACGTCCATTCTTATTATGCCAATCTCTGCCCCGACACCATCGCCACGACCCAGCACGGACTGCTCTTCAGCGCGGCACTGAAATATGAGAATTTCTATGGCACGCAATTTCACCCCGAGAAGAGCGGAGACGTGGGTGAGCGTATTCTAAAGAATTTTCTGGAACGCTGTTAGACGGCACGCAAAATCGCCAAGAGAACTCCGCGAAGTAGACTTTGTTATCTACTCGCGGCCGCGAATCGTGCTACCATCGGCCGCAAATCGTGCTACCACCGGCCGCGAGTCGTGCTACCACCAGCCGCGAATCGTGCTACCACCAGCCGCGAATCGATGACTTCTTATAGGGCTTGTGCTTTCTGGCAAAACAGGTCAACTTATTCTTTCACCATTACCTAACGCTTTGACATGATACAACTTATTCCTGCAATTGACTTGATTGAAGGACGCTGTGTTCGTCTCTCGCAAGGCGACTACAACCGCCAAGTGGTTTACGATGCGTCGCCCGTTGACATGATGCGCCGCTATGCTGACTGCGGCGTAAGCCGAGTTCACGTGGTGGACCTCGACGGGGCGAAGGCCTCCGAACCGCAGAATCTGCGGACGCTTGAGAAAATGGCCCTGACGGACGGCATTGAAATTGAATGGGGAGGCGGCATCAAGACGGCGCATGCCGTTCATCAGGTGTTTGACGCTGGCGGAACATACGCCATCGTGGGAAGCACGGCGGCCAAAACGCCGCAACTGTTTGCCGACTGGCTGAAAGCGTTCGGCGCCGACCGCCTGGTGCTCGGGGCTGACGTGAGAGATGGGAAAGTGAGTGTGAACGGCTGGCAGGAAGACCTCGACCTGTCGATTGACACGCTCATTGACGGATTCACGGCGCAAGGGCTCTCACAAGTGATTTGCACCGATATCACGCGCGACGGTATGCTGCAAGGCCCTTCGTTTGACCTCTATACGCGCCTGCAAGAAAAATATGCGGACATCGTTTTCACTGTGTCGGGCGGTATTTCTTCTATGGGCGACATCGAACGGCTGGCCGAACTGCAACTGCAACGCGTGATTATCGGAAAGGCCATCTACGAGAACCGCATCACGCTGAAAGACATTGAAAATTTTATTCTCCAACAACACTAAACCCACAAGACAATGGTTGCCAAAAGGATTATTCCCTGCCTGGACGTGAAGGAGGGACGCACCGTGAAGGGCGTAAACTTTGAAGGACTGCGCGACGTGGGCGATGCCGTGGAACTCGGCAGACACTACGCTGAAGAAGGGGCCGATGAGTTGGTGTATCTCGACATCAGTGCCACACGCGAGGGGAGAAGCACTTTCACACGACTGGTGGAGCGCATTGCCGACGACATCAACATCCCGTTTACGGTTGGTGGCGGCATTTCGTCGATTGACGACGCGTCACGCCTGCTGGATGCGGGGGCCGACAAGATTTCCATCAATTCTGCCGCCATCAGGAATCCCCAACTGATTGACGAAATTGCAACGCGCTACGGAAGCCAGTTTGTTGTGCTGGCAATTGACGCACGACTGGAAGCGGACGGCGTTTGGCACGCCACAACGCACGGCGGAAGCCAAGCATCAGACCGCGAACTCTTTGCATGGGCGAAAGAAGGGGAGGCACGCGGTGCCGGCGAGATTCTTTTTACCTCGATGAACCACGACGGCACGCGCTCTGGCTATCCCTGCGACACGTTTGCTCGGTTGTCTGAAAGCGTTAATATCCCCATCATTGCCTCGGGCGGAGCGGGGTCGGCAGGCGACATCGCCGAGGTGCTGACAAGCGGCAAGGCCGATGCGGCACTGGCGGCAAGCATTTTCCATTTCGGAGAGATTTCTATCGGGGAACTCAAAAGACAACTGCGGGAGCAGGGTATTTGCGTGAGATTATAAAAGGGAGGGGCAACGACAAATGGGCTTCTCCGTGAAACATTTTTTACAAGGTACTACCTATCACTGCAACGGCGTTCGGAACACCACACCACGCAATTCCGATGCGCTGATTCAACCAATAACACTCTGAAACTATGCAATTTTCTGATTTTAATCTTTCCAAATGTGCCGACGGTCTGCTTCCCGTGGTGGTGCAAGACGCCGTGAGCCTCAAAGTCCTCATGCTGGGCTATATGAACGAGGAGGCGTTCAATATGACACAGGCAACAAAACACGTGACCTTCTTCAGCCGCACGCGCCAGACGCTGTGGACCAAAGGGGAGACTTCTGGACATTTTCTGAACATGGTCAAGATGTATGGCGATTGCGATGCCGACACACTTCTGGTGATGGCCAATCCCGTCGGGCCAACATGCCACCGTGGCACGACATCGTGCTTTGACACGCCAGAGGACGAAGGCTTTATCCGCCGCCTTTCAGCAATTGTCAGACAACGCCACGAGGAGATGCCGGAGGGCTCATACACCACGAAACTCTTCATCAAGGGCGTCAAGAAAATCGCGCAGAAAGTGGGCGAAGAAGCGGTGGAGAGCATTGTGGAAGCCGTTGACGGAAACAGAAGCCGCTTTATCTACGAAGCGTCTGACCTTATGTACCACTATCTCGTCTTGCTCGAACAAATGGGCTGCACGCTGAAAGATATTGAGCGCGAACTGGCACTGAGACACCGATAAAAACTGATGAGGCAGCGCCCCTGCAAGAGGCTCCAAGAGG
>UMEX01037685.1_pt1 | contig 13933 bp, 8 predicted proteins | sample 1964871 | NCBI WGS metagenome assembly UMEX01 (sample SAMEA4836032, study PRJEB28245) | human gut metagenome | biome: gut microbiome; material: fecal sample | place: Denmark | collected 2008
CCGTTATTGTTCGGTGCAATGATGTCCGAGATCCGAAAGTGCGTTTCCATACTTCGGAGTGGGGAATCAGAGAAAATGTGATTAATCCTAAAGAATAATTCTGTGAAGAATTATCCCGCATAGTTACAATAAACTTAATTTATGTCATTATGAAAAAAAACTATTTATTAAATGTATTGGTGTTATGTTGTGCCCTTTTTGTATGTACAATTGCCCGGGCCGAGTCTGATAAAGACGAACCTTCTAACACGAAAAGCGAGGTCGCACAAGCCAATAACGACGACCTTACAAAACAAGTAAATAAACTTCTTTCGATATTGCCTAAATTCTCTGGTTATATTCAAACCGGTTATAACTGGGGGGACAAGAATGGGGATAACAGATCATCATTCCAATTGAAACGTATGCGTTTGATCATTGATAAAAAAGTTTCAAAAACCTTTGATTTTCGTGCCCAGTTGGAGTGTTTCTCCGGATCGGTTGATAATTCTGCCTACAAGAAAAAAGTGATCACGGTAATGGACGCTTTTGTTAACGCTCATATCACTGATGCTTTGCATTTCCGTGCAGGTCAATACTATTTGCCGCTTGGTTTCGAGAATTATGATATTTCCCCGTCTACTTTAGAGACCGTGGATTTCTCGAACATCTGTTACCGTATGGTGTGTCGTAATGCGATCTCTTCTGCAGATCTTATTGATTATGGTCGTGATCTTGGAGTGATGGCTTATGGAGACCTTTTCAAAAGCAGAGATCAAAAATTTAGCTATCTGAGTTATCAGTTATCATTGACGAACGGTTATCTCCCGACATTGAACGATGACAATAAATCGAAAGATTTTGTGGGTCGTATCACAATCCGTCCGGTAGAGAAATTGCGTATCATCGGTTGTTACAATTGGGGAGAATATAAAGGTTTGAACGAAAATGGAGATGCGAAGGATTATCTTCCGATGAATCGTTTTATCACCGGTGCTTGGTATTATGATCCGAATGGTCTTGACGTTCGTGCAGAATACGGCCATATTCAAAGTGATGATGCTAACGTGAAAGAAGATGGTTTTTATGTGCTTGCGGCGTATAAAATTGGTAAGTTCTTACCGGTTGTACGTTATGATATGTACCGTGACAAAGCAGCCAAGACTTCTGCAAACAACAAGGATAACTTCCTTTTAGGTTGTACCTATGAAATAATCAAGGATGTTAAGTTCCAGGTAAATTATACCATTTCGGCTTATCCTGATAAGGTAAAAGATGCTGGAACAAGAACCGGTACGGGTAATAGCTTGCAAATCATGTGTCTTCTTAAATTCTAATAATACTCAATCTTTTTACCAACAAATTAAATTATTGGATTATGAATAAATTATTTTTCGCTCTGGCATTACTTTTTGTAGGAATGTCTGCAAGTGCCCAACATCTGGGAACTGAGTATCGATTGAAAAGAGTTATTCCCGTGGCAGGACGTCAAGGAATTGCTATCGACAGTAACTATTATTATGTTTCCGACACCAAAGTTCTTTATAAGTATGATAAGCAAGGTAATCTTGTCATGAAGAACGATCAACCGTTCCAGAATCCTAAAATTGCTAACCACTTTGGTGATATTGACGTGTACAATGGAGAGATCTATTGCGGTATTGAGAAATTTGAATACGGACGTGGTTACAATATTGCCGTGTCAATTTATGACGCAGAGACTTTAAAATGGAAACGTGATCTTCCTTGGTCTCCTGAATCAGGACAGGTAGAGGTGTCTGGGCTTGCTGTTGATCGTGAGAAAAATATGGTTTGGATGTCTGACTGGGTGGATAGTCGTTACGTGTATTGCTATAGTCTTGAAACAGGACAATACTACACGAAAATGCAATGTCGTCCGACTCCCTACTGGTGCCAAGGAATCTTTATCGCTGACGGGAAAATGCTTTTCACTTCAGATGATGGAGAATCTTTATATAATATTCCTGATAATATTTATGTTGCTGACATTACGGAAGTGCATTTCACCGGTTTGCAGGAAGGAACTGAAGTGGTTAAAGATACTCCGTTCAGTGTGAAACTTGACAAAAACGGAAAGCCTGTAATGCGTAAAGGTAAAATTGCTGCAGGGGCAAAAGCCGGAAGAGTTGAATTGTTTCGTGAGATGAGTGATTTCCGTCGTTCTGGAGAGATTGAAGGTCTTTCAATTGACCCGGTAAATGATGATTTGGTTGTTTTAAATAATCGTGGTACATTAATCGTTCTTGGTATGTCACAAGGTCCGTTCAAGGAAGAAGGGTATACCGGAGAAATTCATGAACTTTATATCTACGAGAAAGTAAAATAATTTTTAGCGAAGGAATTTGAGTTAGAAATAGACGATCCCCGAAGGTTTTATAAAAAACTCTGGGGATCGTCCTTTTTTATGTTCGACTTTAGAAATCAAGAGTAGTTATTTTGGCAGATTACCATTTGAACCCTAGCTATTTAAATATAATAAAACAAAAAAGCAGTCAATTTATTGACTGCTACCTCTGAGCTGTTAATGGGATTTGAACCCATGACCTCTTCCTTACCAAGGAAGTGCTCTACCCCTGAGCTACAACAGCAACTTAAAAAAGAACTCACTCACTTTTCTTCCCTTCTTTTGAGCCTCTTGTCGGATTCGAACCAACGACCCCGAGATTACAAATCACGTGCTCTGGCCAGCTGAGCTAAAGAGGCATTTCCTAAAAGGGTAAGCTTACTATGTCGCACCGCTCAACCATCTACCCTTGCTGTCTTCCGACCCTGGGGGAGTTCGACAGGAGCTGGTCGCATAGGACTTACCCGGGCACAAAAGTACAAAAATCTTCTCAGTTACCAAATGTTTTCAGAGTTTTTTATAGACTAAATTTAGGGCCTATATTTAATATATTGGCTTATAGAAAGTTGTTTGTAAATGAATTTTAATCTTGTTATATAAAAATGTAGAATCATGTAACCTGAAGTGTGAAATTCGTGTATAAATACTAGAAAAAGAAACAAATATTGAGGACTAAACGATCCAAACAAGCGTATGCAGACAGAAAATAACATAACAGGAGCAGAGTTTTTATCTGATTTAAACGTTTTATTATCCACTAGCGTGGGTTTGAATAGAAACGTGAAGTTGGCATTAAAGAAACTGGGCGAACACGAGCGGGCCGATCAGGTTTATATCGTGAGTATTAATCACGATATGACATTTACCATATCGGAAGAATGGACCCGTACCGGGGAATCTGTTTTCCCGGAGTCAGGGGAGAAACGCGGTTTCTATTATGACCGGAAGTTAGAACAGAATTTAGAGAGGGACAATTATATATATATTCGGGATATAAATGACGTGACGAACGAGAGTTTGAAGAATATCATGCAGGCGACGGGGGTCAATTGTGCTATATTTTTACCCTTGTATATATCCAGTCATCTTTTTTCCTTTTTGTGCTTAAGTCGTTGTCACCACGAGGAGCCGTGGTCGGGGGACGAGATTGCCTTTTTGGTACAGGTAGCCTCCGTGCTATCCGGAGCGCTCGAAAAAGAGTTGATTTTAAGAAAATTGGTGAAACATCATGCCTTGTATCAGGACTTTGTCGAAAACCGGGTGGATTACATTCTTCGCTTGAACCGGCATTTACATATCAGTTTCTCGAACAAGACATTTTATTCCTTATTCGGGGATAGTCCGGATGATATTATCGGGAGTCGGATCGGGGAGCTAATGACTGAAATGGATATTTCATCAAAGAAATTGGAGGAAGTGGTGAAGTTCCCAGAGGATTTGTTGACGTTTAATGCCAAGGTAATGCGTGATGATGAGGTGGTATTTATCGAGTGGTATGCTTATCCGGTCAGGTTAGATCGGGATCACACCGAAATTCACTTGGTCGGGCATGACGTGACTCGTTTCAAGGAGATGGAACGTGAATTAACATTGCTGAAAACTGAATTGCAAACTTTCTCCGAAACCATGTACCCGATGTGGAAATCAATCAAAGATAATTTATCGGGAGAGAATGAAATTGGTAATAATGAATCATTTGATAATTTAAGTCAAAAAGCTATGGCATTTAATAAGCTCTACGAGGAACTTTTATCAAAAATTGGTTATAAATTTGTGGCGAATGCATATAGATCATAGCGAATATACAATCCTTTTGGCTGACGATTCTGTTTCGAATTTGGAAAAGATGAAAAGCCTGCTGGCTGGAGAGAATTTTAAATTATTACCTACTCTGGAAGCGGACGAGGTATTTCTACTTGCGAAGTTGAGGCTACCGGATATGATTATTATTCGCTTGGCGCTAGAGGAAGGGAAGGGGGTTACGGTTGTCCGCCAGTTGAAACAGAGCGCCTTGACCAAGCAGATTCCGATACTCTACATGACGATCCCCAACCGTTATGAAGATTTCCGGAAGGTGGTCGATTACGAGGGGGTGGAGTTCGTTTCCCGGCCGTTGAGTAAAAGGGAGCTGATCCTTCGCATAAATAATCAATTGCTTTTACTGGAATCACAGCGTATCATCGAAAGGCAGAATGAACGTATTCAAAGCGTATCCCGTTCTAAAGACAAGCTGTATTCTGTTATCGCTCATGATTTGCGGGCCCCGATCGGTACGCTTAAAATGATTCTTGAAGCGCTTGATCACCAGAAAGAGAAAATTCCGGATGATAATATAAAGAATCTTATCAAGATGTTGCAGGAGACTACGGATGAGGCTTTCTTGTTGCTGGAAAACCTGTTGTTATGGAGCAATAGCCGGAATGGATTATTACAGCCGTACAGGCAGGCATTTTCTTTCACGGAGGCGGCGAAAGAAGTGATCGTGTTGCAGGAGAATATAGCAGGGGCGAAGGGAATAAAGATTTACAATCATATTGATCGACCTTTTACCGGGTACGCGGACGTGAATATGATGAAGACCGTGTTGCGTAATTTATTATCCAATGCGATTAAATTCAGCTACACGGGGGGAAGGATTGATGTGGACTGCAGGGAAGAAAACGGCTTTTTGACGGTAATCGTGAAGGATCGGGGGCAGGGAATCAGTGAGGAACATCAGCAAGGCTTGTTGGATGATGGATTACATTTTATTTCTTACGGGACGCAGAAAGAGAAGGGGAGCGGGTTGGGGCTACAACTCTGTAAGGATTTCGTGAGAATGAATCACGGGAAATTGTGGTTTGAATCGAAAGAGGGGAAAGGTACCACGTTTTATTTTTCCGTACCCGTGGGAGAGAGTTTATAAAGTATTACTTTACAAACTCTAGGACACTTGTTGTAACTGGCTGTTGCCGGATTTTAACGCCTTGTACATTTTTAGCGCCCCCCACGCATCGGTTGCCGCGTAATGTAATTGTGCAGGGGTCAATCGTGGGGCTTCCCAGTTTGACGTTCGTTGTCGTTTGGATATTTTCACCTTGAAAATAATCGACATTAATTTAGAGAATGACATCTCTTCTATGCCGAATGCCTTGGCAAATATTTGTAAATCCAGAAAGCTTGCCGGGATGAAATTGGCTAGTTTCCTAAGTCCCCGAATGTCATCGCGTATCCCGACACCGATTTTCATTATATTTTCATTGGCCAAAAGGTCCTGTAACGATTCGGACAGGCCGCATTTGTTCAAACGGAATAAGTATACCCGTTTATCGGTGGCCAGTTGTAACAGGCCTACCTGATGTGTTACCCCTTTCTTGAATGCCGGTTTGGTTTCCGTATCGAACCCGATGTACGGGTAGGACGATAAATCGTCCACGGCCGCATCAACTTTATCCTCATGATCAATCACGATGATCTCCCCGTCAAACGTGAAGTTTGGTAATTCCTCTATTTCTTCCTCGCTGATCTTCGTCTTGTATTCCATGTCTATCTCTCTTACATGGAGTCGTCCGTGTCTACTACTTTATATATTGCCAGGTGTATCGCTCTTAATACACTGGTACACGCCTTCCCCCAGTATAATTCAAAACTGTTATTTAATTGCCATAATGCTTCCTCGATGACATCGATCATCCCACTGCGATACGCGGAAATGAAATTTTTCAAATCCTGGTAAATATCACAAAGTTTCTCGGAAATCGAGTTCACGACCGGAGTTTCGCTGTATTGCATGTTGTCGTCGAAAACCTCCAGATATTCGTCATTCTCGCCCAGTGTCCGGCTTAATGTCGCGAGCAAGGCGTTGTAATCCTCTTCGGTCACCACCTCTTCCATCATACCGAGGTTGTCACTTTCGCACGAGGGTAATAAGCTACCTTTCAGATAAATTAGCGGGATGAACTTTTGTAATTTCGAAAGCAATTCGCTGGCGTCTTCTTCGTGAGAGCCTTCCAGGTAACCGCAAAACTCTTTAGCAACGGCAACGAATTCAATGACCTCCCGGCTATATCCTATATGTTGTAAATCGTCCATAATCTTTTTTATTTTTCACCACAAAATTACCAAATATCTTAGACTATCCGTAATATGCGGGAAAGTTTTTCATGATTGTTCAATAATATGGAATAAAAAAGTGCGGTTACGTTCATCACGAAGTAACCGCACCGAGACTAGCAACAATCTACATTCACTATACTCCCTGGCTGTGACCCCGGGAATTCTCACTCTCTACCTATGCTAGCAATCTCTTTATTTCCCTTTTGATATTATCATCTGTCTGGTGAAATTGTACTATTGATACGCTTTGCAGGAAATATCGTTGTAGAATTCCCGTTAAAAATCGATAAGAATTGGGATTGTTTGTAGTCCTCGTGAAAAATAAGAAGAATTAGAATCTATTTTCTCGTCAGAATTATGGGAATTTTCCGGTTGTAGAGTGACAGTTGGGTACTATCACTGCATACTCGCATCTTATCACTTGATGATAACCACCATTTTAAAGAGCGATAAGTAAAATTAATAGGAGGTGATTTCAATTTCGTCGTGCAACAAGGATGCCTCCGGCAAACATATGCTTATAAATGTTGTTCGTGCTAGTTGGTGGAAAATTATCAACTTCCATATATAAGTCAGTTTTTCAAATTTACCACCATGTATAAAAATGGGTGATAAACCTCATCATCTTCTAAAAGCTGATCCGTTGAAAATCCATCAAAGGCGCTTTTGAACAAATTTATTTTGTTCTGCTTTTCAGTTTGTGTAGAGAATCAAGTATAATCTAACCGTGAAGTGATCGAGAAACTACCTCTCGTTCGTTGCTTATTTAGAGCTTAATCGGGGCTTATTCTATCCGGGCTGCATGAGCCACGAGTAAGCTCTGAATCAGTTTCGAAAAAGAGGTATTTTCTCTCTTAATTCTCGGTAGGATTCCTATTACTTCTTTTATTTTAACGCGTACATGGGGAGCCGGATAATGATTTGGTTTATATCTTGGTTTACACAGGGCTTATTTTGCTTACATGAGGGGATAAAACCATGAAAATGGCCTGGAATGAAAAAACATCTACAAACGTAAGTGCTTTAAAATGAGAGCGGAAAAATGGGACTCAAACCCGCAATTCCCAGCTTGGAAGGTAGTGTTCTCTCTTCGGCAATGTCCCTTACTTCGACAGAGCTATCACCGCTTTGCACTTATTTAAAATGCTCTTATTTTGTATCCCGTTTTAAACATTTGCTTTACCGATGTTGATTAATAATGTTGTCTAACTATCTAATTATAATCGTGTAATCGTTATTCTAAAAATGTGTTTTTCTTCTCCATACGTGTATGTTTTTCATGTTAATATTTACTCTACCGTAAGGCGACTTTAGATGAGTATATTGAATATTATAACAAAAAAAGAATTAAAACTCGATTAAATGAAAAGGGGTTGTCCCAAAAGTTATTTTTCAAACTCTCTTCCCCCCCTATAAACAGAGGGAGAGTTGAAATGCTCCCTGTTTTCAGTAAAAGTCACCAGCTCCTCCTCTGTTTATAGAGGAGGTGGCACGAAGTGACGGAGGAGTTTTTGGAGGATAAAATGACTTTTTGGATAGCCCCTTCATCAAATAAGTTGATAATTTTGTGTCCAACTTTTGGGGGGCATTTCAAATGTATATATCGACCAGAATTTTGTATTTTCCCACTAGATATAAACACTGATAATTTCTTACCTTTGTAATCAACTAAAAATATGGCAACATGAATAGCAAGTTGGTTGATTTATTAAAAGAAGTGGATTCATTGAAACTGCGGTTATCGTCCTTGCGTCCTTTACCCGTTGAGGCGTTAAAGAAAATACAAGATGCTTTGGATATAGAATACACTTACGAGAGCAACCGTATAGAGGGAAACACCCTCACTTTACAAGAAACAGCACTTGTCGTGAATGAAGGAATCACCATTTCTGGTAAATCCATGCGTGAACACTTGGAGGCAATCAATCATGCAGAGGCTATTGACTATATAAAGGAGGTTGCTCAACAGGATATTGAAATAAGCCAAAGGACAATCAAGGAGATTCATGCACTTGTGTTACATGGCATAGATAGAGAGAATGCTGGAAGTTATAGAACCGTACCTGTAATGATCTCGGGTAGCACACACGTACCGTCTCAACCTTATTTGTTAGAGAAACTAATGGAAGATTTCATGCTTGCATTTCAAAGTATGGAAAAAGAAAATATTCATCCTGTTATTATCGCCGCTTACTTGCATGATGAACTGGTGAGGATACATCCATTTATAGATGGTAACGGGCGTACTTCTCGACTTCTGATGAATCTTTATTTACTGCAAAAAGGTTATACTATTGTTACTTTTAAAAGTGATAATGATATGAAGTTACGTTATTACAAGGCTTTGGAGGTTTCTCACACGGAGCAACAACATGATGATTTTTACTTGCTAGTTGCCGAAGCGGAAAAAGTTTCTTTGGAGAGGTATATTTCTATTTTAGAATGAAAAATAACTTCATTTGTTTTGTAAGAGTTTTTGATTTGTAACACAAGACATTAATGGTTGTATTCACGTTTGTTTTCGGTTTAACTCTTGGTTTAACTTTCAGTCGAAAACAGACATTAAAGCACCCTAAAACAGACTATGCTATTAAAAACAAAAGAGAGTTAGAATTTAACTTCCAACTCTCTGAAATTCAATATTTCCTAGCGGAAAGAGGGGGATTCGAACCCCCGAAACCCTTTAGAGGTTTACACGCTTTCCAGGCGTGCCAGTTCAGCCACTCCTGCATCTTTCCAAATGCGGGACAAAGATAGAAATTATTTTTAATGAATGTGTATGTTTGGGATTATTTTTGATGTTAAATCGTTGTGAGTTGGAAATCAGTGAATAATATGCTAGAACCTTGCTTTGGCTTGCGGGTTACCGTTGGTGGTCTTGTTTTTCGGACGATCTATATATTTGTCGGTTACTTGCGTCGTATCCTTTTGAGTGTCTCGTTAGTAAGTTAACGGGAAGTCAACGGGAAGTTAACGGGAAATCAACGAGCGAATGCGGAGAACTTGTCACGGTTCTTTACTCGTCTTGTAATGGACAAACTAACGAGACTCCCAAGAAAGTATGCTACAATACAGGCGAGAGTGTGGTGAGTGAAATACGAAAAAAGCGGTCCCGTTCGGAGACCGCTATGTCAAGGAATCAAACTAAGATCACTTTTTTGGTGCGTGCTTCAGTGACCGATTGATTAAAAACATTAAATAATCGTAGTGTGCTTTTCGTATCAAGATTACTCACTCCTTGACCAAACAAATATAGTAATTTTTTATTATTCAACAATGCTAATTTCGTTTAGTAAATTTGACGCCCCTGCGTATTTGTCTATAATCCACAGAACAAAACGAATGTCAACGCATACACATTTATTATATTTCGGATTGTAATAAAGGTCTCCGGCCATGGATTCCCAGTTGCCGTCGTATGCCAAACCGATCAATTCGCCCTTGGCATTGATTACGGGGCTACCGGAATTTCCTCCCGTGATGTCGAGATCCGTGGCGAATCCAGTATAAAGTTTGCCGTCTTTATCGGCATAGCGTCCCCAGTCTCCTTTTTGGATAGCAGCCAAACAATCCGGGTTCAAGTCGAATTCCGGGTCGTTTTTCACGTATTTCTCCTTGTAGCCGTCGATAGAAGAACGGCAATGATAAGTGACGCCGTCTTTCGGGGAGTAACCGCCAACCGTTCCGTAGGTAATTCGCATTGTCGAGTTCGCATCCGGGGGAAGTACAGTTCCCTTGTTCATCTCGACAAGAGCCTCCATGTAAAGCGTGCGTAAAGCACCTATTTTTTGGTTATTGTCTTTTAAATAATCACGCAACTCGTAGTTTTTCGTTTGGGCGGATTTCGTGATCAGGTATGCCGGGTCTTTGTCGATTGTTTTTTGGTCAACCCCCTTGTCTAACCAAGCAAACAAACGGTCTTTCGTTGTTAGCACGGAATTTTTGTAAACATAGTCCGTTAATTTCTGGTAGTCACCTTTGAATTTTTTCACTAGGTTACCGATTTCTTCCGGGAAGAATTTCGGATCGATATTATTCACGTATAGTTCGATCATGGCGGCGAAAACCTTGCGGTCAACCTGCTCGTCATAATCCTTGAAATATTGTTCGCAGAAATGTCTCAGGTTCTTGCATTGTGCGCAGTCTTTGTGTAGGACACAACATCCTTGTTTTTCCATGGCACTTTCGAATCCTTTAAAACGCATGGCGAGGCGGGTCAAGTCAGCCCCGTTTATGATAGCCTCCCGATGGTAGATAGCGGTAGCCATGTACGGAGCGGAGAATGCGTAGCAGGCTCGCAATTCCTCGACCAAATCACCGTATTTAGCTTTGCGTGCGGGGTCAGCGTTGATCCACGCGGTTAGTTTTGCCTCTTCGGCTGTTTTAAGGCCGACGACATTATATTTTTTTGTGTATTCACATTCACCGATGGCGTATTTCCAGTAGTTACTGTTCATGAAGTATTTGGAAGCGTATTGGATGTTGATCTTCTCGTCGGCATTCATGGCTTCCCGAAGGATAGCTAACTTCGTGTCCCGAACCTTGATCATGGCGGGATTCGTGATGTTAATTTTCTCGCTAACCCCGAATGATGGCGTGTAGCGGGCAGTTGATCCCGGGTAGCCCAAGACCATGGCGTAGTCACCTTCCTTAATCCCGGCTACTGACACGGGTAGCACGTATTTTGGCGTGATCGGTTGGTTATCCGGAGAGTATTTGGCCGGGTTTCCATCCTTGTCACCGTACACCCGGTACATGGCAAAATCCCCTTTATGCTGTGGCCACGACCAGTTATCCGTGTCTTTCCCGAATGCCCCGAAACAAGTGGGGGGAGCTGCTACAAGACGCACGTCTTCGTACACTTTATAATAGAATAAATAATATTTGTTGCCTCGCAACATGGCCGCACACGAGGTCTCGTATCCTTTCTTCGCGTATTTCTTCTCGATCACGGAGTTGGCCCTTCTGGAAGTGTAGGGGGCCATTTCGTCGTCTTTCTCGAAACTTTTCAGTACTTCCCGGTATTCGTCCGTGACGTCGATCACCCGGTCCAGAAACATGACCGTTTTGCCCGGAATACGGATTTCTTCGCCTTGATTCTTTGACCAAAAACCATTTTTCAAGTAATCATGTTCAAGACTACTCAACTTCTGGATGTCGTCGTAAGCGCAATGGTGATTCGTGATCATCAAGCCGTTTTTGGAGATCATACTTCCCGTGCAGCTTCCGAAATCTAGGGCCACGATAGCATCCTTTAAAGAAGGAACGGTTTCACTGTAGATTTCTTCAGCCGAGAGTTCGACTCCCTTGGCTTTCATTGCCTCGTAATTGGTTTGGGCCATAAGATGGATCAGCCACATTCCCTCGTCAGCCTTTACCGTGAAAGTGCTGCTTACGATTAAAAGGGTGGCAATAATACTTTTGATAAATGTTGTTGTCTTCATCCCGTTATTTTTTTGGTAATAATACGAATTCCATTTTATTTTTCTGTCCAAACACGGTTTTGGCGAATTTACGAATATCTGATGGTGTTAAACCATTCATCGTGTTTTCGTAATTCGTGAAATTGTCAATACCGTATCGGTAGTAGTCTGATAAAGTTTCCTGCCAATAGGAATTGGTGGAAATGTTTGTCTTGTAAAGTTTGTTGAAATAGCGTTGCGCATTTTCCAATTCGGAAGATGAGGGGCCATTTTTGACGAGATCATCGATTTCTTTCTGGACAATCTCCAGCATTTCGTCGGCCATGAAGGGGGCCGTGTCGAAATTCACCTCTATCGTGACCTGGTTTGTCGGGACAGCCTCTTCCGTGGCATTTACGCTGACGCTGTATGCTCCCCCTTTTTCCTCACGGATGGATTTCATGTATCTGTCCCGGAGAATATAGCGGAAGGCAGCCGAGAGAATTTTGTTTTCGGCGGAGTAGGGGAGTTTTGCCGTGTAAAGCATACTGATTGAAGCTTTGTCGGTTGTCAACTCTTTCTCGATATGCCGGATGATTTTTCCCTTGGCGTAACGCACGTGGTTATCTTTGTATTCCTGCTTTACCCCTGTTGTCGGTAGAGAGGCGATGTACGTTTCCACGAGTGGTTTTAATTTTTCTAAGTCAATGTCTCCCGTGAAAATGAACGTGAAGTCTCCGGCATTGGCAAAACGTTCTTGGTATATTTGTTTTGTCTTTTCGAAGGTGATCGTGTTTACTTTTTCAAGGGTTAGGCTTGTTTTCCTCGGGTGATGGTTGTATTTCACGCCTTGAACTTCTTGACTATACTCGGCTTTTGGGAGGCCCTTGCGATTATTTAGTGTACTTTTTATTTTTTCGATTTGATGGTTAAACTCTTGTTGGTCAAAGTTTGGTTCCGTGACATAAAGATGGATCATTTGCATCAAGGTTTCCAGGTCCCGTTTGGCCGCATATCCACTCAATGTTTCGTAATACTCCCCGATTTCCGGCGTGAGGGAGATGACTTTGCCGACATTAATTTGTTTTAAATCGGTCCGGGAGAAATTCTTCACTCCCATGAGCTGGCAAAAATTGTTGGCCATGAATCCGTTGGCAAGTTCTTCTTCCGGTAGAGTGGAAGTCCCTCCTTTGCTAAATCCTTTGATGTCAACAATGTCTTTTTTGTTCGGGTATGATTTTATGATGACCTTTGCGCCGTTTGAAAGAGTCCATTCGATAGTACCCATCGTGTCATTTTTCTTCTCTTCCAGAATGTTCCCGGCTTCTGGAGTCTTCGTGATTAGCCGGGTGTCTTTCAGTGTCCGGTGGACATAAGGTGCGATGTTTTGGTCTTTGGCGTTTCGGACGGTGGCGATTAACTCTTGTTCGCTGGGATAACTGATGTTTTCTCGCCGGGGACCGAGTATCGTGATGAGTATGTTGTCATCAGAGAACATCTCTAGGGCTGTACGGTTCAGTTCCTCTAAGGTCAGATTTTGTAGCGTGAAGACTGACATCTTTTCTAAGAACTCATTCGGCGGGATTGGGGTTCCCGTGGTGAAATGGGCCAAACAGGCTTTCACCATATCTACGCTTTTGAGGTTCTTTCTCTGGTTCATCTGGAGTTTGACGGATTTAAGCATATTGGCTTGTTGTTCATTGAACTCCTCCGGGGTAAATCCGTACTTTTTTATTCTTTCCACTTCGATAGCCAGTTCGTTCAAGGCTTCATTGACTTTATTGTCTTTCACGGCTCCCATGATGAATACCATCTTTTTGTCGGGTGTTAAGTCCGTGTAGTTGACTGATCCCTGACGGATATAAGGATTACCTTGTGCAGCTTTGTTGATGATTCTTTTTTTGAATAATTCCGACACAAAGCTTCTTTCCAAGTCGGTTTTGTAGGCCTTCACCGTTTGTCTTTCGCTTGGAGAAGGAAGATCCAGTTTATACATGAGTCTGACTACCATGGCACCGGCATCCGGATCGGTCGAGATACCAACGAGAGGCTCCCGGTTGTCGGGAACCGAATACACTTCTTTTTGTACCGG
>UMEX01051778.1_pt1 | contig 13895 bp, 12 predicted proteins | sample 1964871 | NCBI WGS metagenome assembly UMEX01 (sample SAMEA4836032, study PRJEB28245) | human gut metagenome | biome: gut microbiome; material: fecal sample | place: Denmark | collected 2008
CCCATATCCATGAGGGCGCTACACTTCAAGTTAGCATTATAACATGGCAGTCAGAAAAACGCTAGTATTTTTTGATAACTTTCATAAAAAAGCACACAATCTGCTGCAATTTCCGGCAGAACAGTCTCACCAAATAAAGTTCTATCCCCAGAAAACTATTGTTTAATCTTCTTAAAGTCGATATACTTATTTCAGAAAAACTCACAGAGAGGCGGATATAGACTATGTCAGTGACATTAAAAGATGTTGCAGAAAAATTGGGAGTAACAATCACCACAGTTCACAAAGCGCTTAACGGTAAAGAAGGCGTCAGCGAAAAACGACGCGCAGAAATCATGAAAGTTGCTGCGCAGATGGGATACAAAGTTAACTATATGGCATCCTCTCTCTCAAAGAAAAAATTTCACATTGCAGTTGTTCTGCCAAATACAGATGGGGATAACCGTTTTTACTATGGTGCTCTCTGGGACGGCATCCGAAATTATCTGGATACCGTAAGTGAATTTCCTATCACAGTTTCAGAATATGCCTATCCGCTTACCCGTGACGGCAACGGACTGGTCCTGGAAAAAATATTCAACCAGGACTCTGATGATCTCCAGGGATTGATCACCATTGCCATGGACCATGACCGCTCTTCTTATTTCCTGGAAAAATTTGCCAAAAAGCAGATCCCGGTGGTGCTTATTGGCGCTGATCTTCATACAGATTTTCGTCTTTGCTGCATCAAAGCAAATGATACAGCTGTGGGCTATCTTGCTGCAGAGCTTCTCACTGCTTTTCTTCCATCCGGCTATCCGGCAAAGATCCTTATGGCCGGAGACTATGGCTGCCTTGGCATGGAGGATCAGCGCCTTAATATGCAGGCATTTTCAGCTTACCTGCATACCTATGCGCCATCTATTGAAACAGTCCCGTTCCAGGGTTCTGATCCCCTTGCTGTCAGCAAAGAGATCCGGCAGTATCTGACGGTCCATCCGGATACCTATGCCATTTATACCTGCAGTGCCCGTTTTACCTACCATATTTCCCAATGCATCCGACAGTTAGGAATCCAGGACCGTATCCAGGTCATAGGCAACGATCTTTTCACAGAAAGCCGTCAGGCGCTGTCCGATGGCATCCTGCGTGGAGTGATCGACAAAAAAATCTCCAAGCAAAGCGCTCTTGCCGTAAAGACCCTGTTTGATTATCTGCTAAAAAAGGATTATCCCCGCAGCAGCTGTCTGGTCATGGAACCGGAAATAGTGTTAAGGAGCAATTTCCAAAGCCATTCAGACTTGCAAAAATAAACGTACCGACTATAAAAAAACGGTTATTTCCACGGCAGATGACTGCACAGGAAATAACCGTTTTCTCATATTTTATTTTTCTCAGTTTTTATACTTACAGAAGTGTTTCTACGTAAGCCTTGATCGCCTCATCCTTGCAATTTGCAAAGAACAGTTCCTTAAACTTTGGTCCGGCTACAGCGCCCTTTACCAATTCCTGATCCAGTCCCTTGCAGCAGGTGATCACATCTTTAAAGTTGTTGGCTCTCACCTGATCCAGGATCTTCTTGTTTCTCTGCTCCGGTACTACACGCTCCGGCGGATAGCCGTTACCGCTGCCAAAACCAAATAATTTCTCAAAACTGTAACGAAGGTTCAGCTCACCGCCCCATCCGTAATTCTGTGCATATGGCATAGCTACGCAGTTTCCGTCATTCACCTGTGCAAACAGAAATGCATCTGATGGATTGGATACGTGTCCACACACTACATTTGGAAAACTGTTGCAGGCGATCATAGCTCCCTGACCAGTACCACAGCCTGTCACTACAAAATCTGCAGCTCCTGAAGAAAGAAGCAAGGAAGCCAGAATACCGCACTGCACATAGGTAAGCTGTGCCTCGTCATCTGCGGAATACATGCCGTAGTTGTCTACTACATGTCCCATTGGTTCCACTACTCCCTTAAGTTCACGGTAAATGATCTCGTTTTTGCCAGCCTGGCTGTTTTCGTTGATCAACGCAATTCTCATTATTTTATCCTCCTGATCCCTAAAATACATTTTCACCTATAACTGCGTCCTCTGACGCAGCCATATTTTTCTCATCTTGATCTTAATCTTACAGAAAATCTTCTCTCATAGGAGTAAAGATATCGATCAAAATACCATCTTCCAGACAGGTACAGCCATGCATCACTCCGTCCTGCTTCAGCAGCGTATCCCCTTTACTGACTGTATGTACTTCTCCGTCAATGGTAAATTCAAACTTACCGGATGCCACATAGGTGATCTGGGTATGTGGATGGTTGTGCATTGCTCCGATGGAACCTTTCTTAAAGGTATTTTCCACGCACATAACATTATCACAATAAGCTAAGACCCGGCGCACAACTCCTGGTGCTGTCTCCTGTGCCTCTGTTTTTTCATGAAAAACCCATCTTTGATCTTTATTTGGATAGTCCATAATTCCTCCTTGTTGATTTGATTGACATATATAATAAGCTTATTATACGTTCCTTATGGGGATGCGTCAAGAGTTAACGTTTACTTTTTTAAATATAATTCATTAAATTTGCGTTTTTTCTGAAAAATATATATAATGGAGCCCAGGGGGAATACTTAAAATGACAAACAAACCGATCTACATAATAATATACGATAAATTAAAATCCGCTATCAAGGGCGGCACCTACCCGCCGGGAAGTTTTCTTCCCACAGAGCAGGAATTGGAAACTTTATACCAGGTCAGCCGCACTACCATCCGCAGGGCTGTAAAACTGCTTTCTGATGAAGGTATTTTAAGTGTGCGCCAGGGCTGTGGTACGATGGTCATGGACATCCGCACTACTCAGAATTATAACCAGGTCACTTCTGTAACTGAGTCTTTGCGAAAACGTGGCTATGATGTGACCACAGGAAGCATGATGATCGATGTGATCCCGGCTTCCAGGGATATTGCTGCAGACCTTTTTATACCGGAAGGAACGCCGGTTGCCCGGATCCAGAGACTGCAGCTGGCAGATGGCAGACCGGTAACTTTAATGGAAAACTATATTGAATATGCAAAAGTCCCTGGCATTGAGCAGCACAGCGGCCATTTCGTTGCCCTGTATCAGTTTTTAGAAGAGACCTATGGCCTGATCATCGATGCTACCAGGGACCGTATTTCAGCCAAATCTGCAGATTTCTTAGAAGCCCGTGTCCTGGAAATAGAACCCAAAACCGCTCTTTTAGTGATCCGGCGTATTTCCTATTATCAGGATAAGCCGGTGAGTATTGACCACGTGCGCATCATTGGCAGCCAGTACGAGGCAGAGATCTCAGGAAAAGGAAGGAGCAAATAATATGTGTCTCACAGAACTTGCAAAAAAGATCGACATCAGCTGCGTCCAGGCATTCCATACCCGTGATGAGATCGACTCTATGATAGAAGCTGCCATCCGGTATCATTTCGCTGCTGCTTTCACCCTTCCTGCCTTTTCTTCTTATATAGCAAAAAAGCTGGCTGATTACCCGGACATCCACACAGGAGGCGTCATCAGCTTTCCGGGAGGCGGTGATACTATTTTCCAGAAAAGCAGACAGGCAAAAGAACTGCGTGAAGCCGGTTGTAAAGAGCTTGATATGGTTATGAATTTAACAGCTTTGCGGAGTCATGAAGACAATTATGTACTGGAAGATATTGGTGCTGTTCGGGAAGCAGCCGGTAAAGATATCTTAAAGGTCATTATTGAAGCACCTCAGCTGACAGAGGAAGAAATACGCAGGGCAGTAAATTTATGCATCCGGGCCGGTGCTGATTACGCAAAAACAAGCACAGGCTGGTATCCTGCACACCCTTCTGCCCTCTCTCAGGTACAGATCATGACAGATGAGGCAAAGGGACGTATTAAGATCAAAGCTGCCGGAGGGATCCGCACATTAGAAACCATCCATGCCATGGAAAAAGCCGGCTGTGACCGTTTTGGCATCGGTCTCTCTTCTGCTTTAAAGCTTTTTACGGACCTGTCTTAATGATCGATCCTGTATCTGCCCTTTTAAAGATACCTTTCAATAACCTTTCTGGCATTTATTCTAAAAAGATACCTGAAACATTGTGAAATATGCCTATAAAGTCACCATTGATTTTATGACCTTTTAGTGATATATTTTTAACTATCAGATGATATTTTTTTAACAAACAAATACTATATAAATGCATCATTGAAAGGAGAACATTATTTATGAAGGGTTACGCAATGTTAAAAATTGGAGAATCTGGCTGGATTGAGAAAGACCGTCCTGCATGTGGACCAATGGACGCTATCTGTAAGCCATTAGCAGTTGCTATCTGTACTTCCGATGTACATACTCTCTGGGAAGGCGCTATCGGCGACCGCCACAACATGATCTTAGGACATGAGTGCTGTGCAGAAGTAGTTGAAGTTGGTTCTATGGTAAAAGATTTCAAGCCAGGCGACCGTGTATTAGTTCCTGCTATCACTCCTGACTGGAACTCCTTAGAGGCTCAGGCTGGTTTCTCCATGCACTCCGGCGGTATGTTAGCGGGCTGGAAATTCTCCAACTTCAAAGATGGCGTATTTTCCGAATACTTCCATGTAAATGATGCAGACGGCAACCTGGCACTGCTGCCATCCAACATCAGCCCAACTGACGCATGTATGCTGTCTGATATGGTTCCTACCGGTTTCCATGGCGTAGAGCTGGCAGATGTTCAGTTTGGTGATACTGTTTTAGTAGTTGGTATCGGACCTGTAGGACTTATGTCTGTAGCAGGAACCAATATGCGCGGCGCTTCCCGCATCATCGCAGTTGGAACCCGCCCTGTCTGCGTAGAAGCAGCTAAGAAGTACGGCGCTACCGATTTCGTAAGCTACAAGAACGGCCCGATCTGGAAACAGGTTATGGATATGACAGACGGCAAGGGCGTTGACAAAGTTGTCATCGCAGGCGGCGGCGTTGAAACCTTCGCAGAAGCAGTTAAGTGCTTAAAGCCAGGCGGCAAGATCGGTAACGTAAACTACCTTGGCTCCGGCGATACCATTGATATCCCACGTACAGAATGGGGCGTTGGTATGGGTCACAAGCAGATTAACGGCGGTTTAATGCCAGGCGGACGTTTACGTATGGAAAAACTGGGCGCTTTAGTATCTGCCGGAAAACTGGATGTTTCCCCATTAAGCACTCATGTATTCAAGGGCTGGGATCACCTGGAAGAAGCATTATTCCTTATGAGAGACAAGCCAGCTGACCTGATCAAGCCAGTTGTTGTGATCGAAGAATAAAGACTTTAATGGCTAAATAGCATACTTATCTTGAGGACGCGCTTCTGGCGCGTTCTCGTTCTACTACAGGAAAACAGAGCACGTACTCTGGGAATTGGGGATTTTGGTTATCATATGAAAATACTGATCGTATCCGGCTTCCTGGGCGCAGGAAAAACTACTTTTATCAAGGCATTGGCAAAACACACAAAAAAAGACTTTGCCATACTGGAAAATGAATACGGTGCCGCTGGCATTGACGCAGACCGGCTGCGTGCAGAAGAAGGTCAGAGCCCTGTCAACATCTGGGAAATGACAGAAGGCTGCATCTGCTGCTCTGCCAAAGGAGATTTTTCCCTGTCCGTTCTCTCCATTGCCAATACCATTGACCCGGAATATCTGGTCATCGAACCTACCGGTGTCGGTATGCTTGGCAATGTCATGGAAAATTTAAAGCAGATCGAATACGAGCATATTTCCATTTTGGCACCTGTGACCATTGCAGATATCTACAGCTACCGGCGCTATTTAAAAGAATATCCTGCTCTTTACGAGAACCAGATCAAAGATGCCGGAACTATTTTCCTGTCAAAGTCCGAACAGGCTTCTGCTGAAGAAAAAGAAGAAGCCAGACAGGTCTTAGCCGGGATCAATCCCACAGCTACGATCTATACAGACCACTACTCTTCTCTTCCTGAGAAAGACTGGCTGCGGCTTCTTGAAACAGGGTATGACGGACGGTTGTACCAGGTAAAGGCAGAAGAAACCGAAAACCTTCCGGATACCTTTTCCATTGAAAACGCCTATTTTTCTTCCCCAGAGTCTCTTCTTATATTCTTAGAAGATCTGATCCGGGGACAGTACGGAAATATTTTCCGCGCCAAAGGACAGATCCTTGCCGGTTCCCAGTGGTTTCAGTTTGATGTAGCCGACAGCCGTTATGGCATTACAGGCTGTGAACCCCAAAAGACTGGAAAAGCTGTATTCATCGGCACAGAGATCCACAGACAACCCATCCGCCGTGTGGTATTAAGTAAGATGATCCAGAAAAAAATCGTCGTAAAAAAACGATGAACATTGACAGTCTGAGCATACCTGATCTTCCCAAAAACGCCTTTCACCAGGCGTTTTTTAATGTTCTCTTTTTAAAAAGTGTCTGGAAACATATGCCTGTAATTGCATTTTATCTTCTCCTATGTTAAACTGTTTTAGATATAGCAAAATCATATTTATAAAAATAAAGGGGTTAAATCACATGAGCAAAAACAAACGAAGTACATTCTCCGGAAAACTGGGCTTTGTACTGTCTGCTGCCGGTGCTTCTGTAGGACTTGGAAACATCTGGCGATTTCCGTATCTGGCTGCCAAATATGGCGGCGGCATCTTTTTACTGGTCTACATCATCCTGGCTCTTACCTTCGGCTACACCATGATCATGGCTGAGACATCTTTGGGACGAATGACCAAAAAGAGCCCGGTAGGCGCTTACCAGAGTTTTGGAAAATCCAAATGGCTCTCTCTTGGCGGCTGGATCAATGCCATTATCCCGATCCTGATCGTTCCTTACTACTCCGTAATCGGCGGATGGGTCATCAAATATCTGATCGGCTATTTCAGCGGACAGGCGCAGACACTTGCCTCTGACACTTATTTTTCCGCTTTTATCTCCAATGGAGCTTCCACAGAGATCTGCTTTATTGTTTTTACCTTCTGCACCTTAGGCATCATCTACGCAGGTGTGCAGAATGGTATTGAACGTGTTTCCAAGTTTATGATGCCGGTCCTGGTAGTTCTTTCCGTGATCATTGCCATTTATTCTGTTACCAGACCTGGTGCTTTGGAAGGCGTTAAATACTTTCTGGTACCCAATCCGGCAAACTTTTCCTGGATGACAGTTGTTTCCGCCATGGGCCAGATGTTCTACTCTCTGTCCATTGCCATGGGTATCCTGGTGACTTTCGGCTCCTACATGTTAAAGGATATGTCCATTGAAGACTCCACCCAGAATGTAGAGATTTTCGATACTGCTATCGCCATTATGGCAGGTCTTATGATCATCCCTGCAGTATTTGCTTTCTCCGGCGGTGATCCTGATACACTGAACGCCGGTCCTGCACTGATGTTTATTACCATTCCAAAAGTATTTGCCAATATGGGCCTTGGAACCGGTATCGGTATCCTGTTCTTCTTACTGGTATTATTTGCAGCAATGACCAGCTCCATCGCACTGACCGAAAGCGCCGTTTCTACCTTTGAGGATGAGTTGTACTGGGGACGTAAAAAATCTACCATTGTTATGGCAGTGATCATGGTATCCCTTGGTTCTTTATCCTGTCTGGGATACGGACCTTTGGCAAATGTGACCATCATCGGCATGCAGTTTCTGGATTTCTTTGATTTCCTCACCAACTCTGTGATGATGCCCATCGCAGCCATTGCCACCTGCCTTCTGGTCTCCAGAGTCATCGGTGTAAAAAAGATCGAAGAAGAAGTCACCTTAGAAGGAAAGCCATTCCGAAGAAAAAAGATCTTCTATTTTATGATCCAGTACCTGTGCCCTATCTTTGCAGCCATTATCCTGATCAGTTCCGTGGCTAATGCATTTGGATGGATTTCTATGTAAATCTCTATGTAAAAATACACATAACAAAAACAAGAGGCAGTACACAATCTCAAAATCGTGTACTGCCTCTTATTTCGTACATGTCACAAATGCGCAACAGCGCGTCTGCTAATTATCTTTCTTTTTTATACCTGATCATACTGAATAGACTCTTTCACCATCTGTGCATGCTGAGGTCCCATCAGCAGACGGATCAGCTCAATTCCCAGATCTAAAGCATATCCAAGTCCTCTTGCTGTGGTGATATTTCCATCTGTGATCACGCCCTGACGGGTGTAGGAAACACCCTCTAACTTGTCCTCAAAACCTGGATAGCAGGTGGCTGTTCTTCCCTTTAACAGTCCCATTTCCCCAAGGATACTTGGAGCTGCGCAGATGGCTGCAATGCGGCGCCCCTGCTTGTTTGCCTTGCAGATCGCATTCTTTAAGCCTTCATGAGCCTTTAATGTATTGGTTCCCGGCATACCTCCTGGGAGGAATAATACATCTGCTTCTTCTGCTGCTGTTTCATCAAAAAGGGCATCTGCTTGAAAATGAATATGATGAGAGCCTGTGATCTCACGGCTTCCTGTTACTGATACAAGTGTTACTTCTGCTCCGGCACGGCGAAGAACGTCTACTACTGCAAGACATTCCACTTCTTCCAGCCCATCTGCAAGAAACGCAAAAACTTTTGACATTTTTTATTCTCCCTTTATACATATAATGTGTAACCGATCTGAAACTTTATTTATTTTACCATTTTTCCCTTTTTCTGAAAAGAGATAAATGCTATGATAGTGTATACCAAAACGTGCAAAATATTGTTAAAAAAGCACACAACCAGAAGGAGTATCTACATGGAGATCGAAAGAAAATTTCTCATTAAACAAATCCCTGAAGGGTGTACATCTTTTCCCTGCAGACAGATCGAACAGGCCTACTTAAATACAGATCCTGTGGTCCGGGTCCGCAGGGACAATGATGACTACTATCTCACCTACAAGGGAAAAGGCCTCTTATCCAGGGAAGAATATAATCTTCCTCTGAATAAAGAAGCCTATGAACATCTGCTTGCCAAGGCAGATGGCATTATCCTTACAAAAAAGAGATATATGATCCCGGTTCCGGGAAATGATCACCTTACCATTGAATTAGACGTCTTTGAAGGCCACTACGACGGTCTTATCCTTGCAGAGGTAGAATTTGCCAGTGAAGAGGAAGCAAAGGCATTTAACCCGCCTGCATGGTTTGGAGAGGACGTTACTTTTTCCGGTGAGTATCACAACAGCCGCCTGTCAAAGGGTTAAGCTAATATCTTTTTATAATGCTCCAGCTGGTCTGCCATCTCTTCGCCTACTTTGTAGCTGAGAAGGATGGCATCCGGCACCAGCTTCTCCGGCATAGCAAGAAGATAATGCTGGATCTCATAGGTAAAAGCCCCTTTATAATCTGCCTTTGCCAGAGCTTTTAAAATCATATCCCAGTCTGTATTTCCTGTATAAGGAAGCACATGAACATTTCCCCGGTCTGTCTGGTCGGAAATGTGGGTAGCCCGAAGATAGGGACCTACTTTGGCGATTGCCTTATCCTGGTCCAGGTTTTCGATGGCGCCGTGTTCTGTATCCCAGCAGATACCCAGATTGTCGGAGCCAATGGCTTTTAACAGATCCAGTAATTCCTCCGGCTGGATACAGTAGCGCTTCACCCCTTCTTTTGTCTCACCCCACATGTTTTCCACGTGAACTACCCATTCCCTTACGGACAGTTTTTTTGTTTCTGTATTTTGGTATCCGCAAACGGCACACAGCTGACTGCTGGCATAAAATTTATTTATCTTCCGAAACTATCACTTGGTTTTCGCTGATAATCTCATGTGACATCTTGTGCAGATAATCTTTTCTGGTATTTGTTATTTTCTCGTAGCATAATGCTATCTTTTTCTTTATTTTGTAGTAGTTTTGGCTTCTTTTTTCTTTGTGTGCTCTCCCAGCAGACCTCGAAAGATCGAAAGACCAATACGCTCTTCTGCCTTCGAATCCTTATAGATTCCATTTGTGTTTTTACGTTTTCAAGATATAATAGTTGAACAAAATCGGAACTTTCTGTATAATAAAAAACCTGGATGTTGAAAATTGAAAATACCTCAGAGTACAATAAGACTATTGACTGACAGGTTAGTAAAAATCTTATTGAACAGAGAGAGGTATCTACAATGAAGTCTTACACACAGAACGCAAAACGACAATAATACAACTAAAAATGACCGTAAGGATCCGAATGTTATAGTAGGATTAGTTAGAGATTATGCGATGCAGACTAAACGTGTGGATTATGATCCTGGTGGATATAGGATGTTAGCTGCCATAGAGGGAAGGGTATACCATTCAACCGCTATTTCAGTACCTGACACTGATACATCGAAATGCTTATAGATGTGGCTTATTCACTGAGATATGAAAGGTTGAAAAACCTTGAATTTTCAATAGAAAACACTTGATTATATGAGGAGGTGAAGTGCTATGAAAAAGAAAAACGATGGATTCACGCTGGCAGAGCTCTTGGTCGTTGTCGCTATTATTGGAGTTCTGGTGGCGATCTCCGTTCCGATCTTCAGTCAGCAGCTTCATAAAGCCAGAGTTGCGACAGACTGGGCCAATGTAAGAAACTACTATTCGCAGCTCCAGTATGATTTTATGGAAACAGAAACAGTCAAGGATGAATACTTGAATGTATGGGGAAAGCCAGGGATCACTTCTTTTCAATTAACAGGACAGACTGTGAAACTAAAAACCGGATGTCTATGGGTTGCACCAGAAAACAATAATGGTGGATACAACCTGTTGTATATTTGCAATGACTATCATGACAAGTGTCGATTAATGCTTCCAGAAGACTAAGAATATAGTTCCATTGGGCCTGTGGGAACGGAGTACTCCGTCCTATAGGCCTTTTTCTTATTTTACCCTGGCCTTCCACGCAACGTAAAGGTCAAACCACTCGCCTTTCACTAAATTTACGCTTACCGCAGATAGCTTGTCGAATTTCCAAAAAGAAGTTCAGCATAATGCGTTGTTATGTCCTTTTTAAGATATATTCCAACAGGCAGTAATTCGACATAATATTCTATCCATGATATAATTTAAATAATAACATATGAACGAAATACAGTGAGTATATCTGCAATTATGAAAATTATCAGTTAACTTCTCTGTATTTTAATTATACAAGGATTTTTCAAACGCAATTTCTGTCTTTTTATTCCTATAAATCTTCGTGGAGTTTTATATCCCTATTATCTGCCATACATTGTTTTAAAGCAACAATCATTTTTTCCGCATCCAGCGGCTTTGCAAGATGGGCATTCATTCCTGCCAGCTGGCTGTTGATAATATCTTCTGCAAAGGCATTTGCGGACATTGCAATGATCGGAACCCTCATGGCATCTCTTCTTTTCATTTCCCTGATTGTCCTTGCCGCATCCAGTCCATTCATCCTCGGCATCATAACATCCATATAAATCACCCCGAAATAATCCAGTGCGGATTTCCCGAAGATTTCAACTGCTCCCTGTCCGTCCGCTGCACAGGTAACCTCCATACCACTGTCTTCCAGTATACATCTGGCAATTTCCATGTTCAGCTCATTGTCTTCCACAACTAATGCCCGCATACCTTCCACTGAATAATCCTCAAGGCTTACCGAATTGTCTGGTGAATTACTGATTTTATCCTGTGCTCCAATTTTGAACGGTATTTTTACAACAACTGTAGTACCAACACCAATTTTGCTCTTCAGTTCAATACTTCCATCCATCCTGTCCACAAGCTGTTTCGTAATCGCTAGCCCCAGTCCGGTGCCTTCATATCTGGATCTGCTTGTCTGGCTTTCCTGGGAGAACATATCAAAAGCATGGGCAATAAAATCTTCACTCATACCCACGCCTTGATCTTTGCAATAGAAAGTGAAAAATGCTCTGCCATCATCCAGCGCTTCTTCCTTAACCCAGACCGTGATCACACTACCCGCCTGACTGAATTTTATAGCATTGTCCAAAATATTCGATAGAATACTGCCAAGATATACCGGATTTCCAACCAGAGCGATGTGACTATATGTACCATTTTTCCAGTCAATCTCATACTGAATGCCTTTCTTTGCAGCCCGCTCATCATAAATTTGGTTCAATTCCCTCAGTACCGTTGTCAGATCAAACAAAAGCTGATAATCCTTTAAATCTCCGCTCTGAAGTTTATTCATATCCAGCACATCATTTACCCGAGACACAAGATATTTCAGGGATTCCATTGCCTTTTCTCTGATCTTCTGCTGCATCTGTGGATCATCTGCATACTGATTTCCCATATTTACCATACCGATAATACCGTTCAATGGTGTACGGATATCATGACTCATGGTTGCCAGAAACCTTGTTTTCATTTCGGCTTCCCTCTTTGCTGCTTCCGCTGCAAAGTTAAGATTCTCTTCACGTCTCTTGGAATCACTGATACTGCGGACCGTACATAAGACATGGGTCACATTTCCAGATTCATCCCGTTTTTTTACAGTAAAAAGCATCCGATGCCAGCTGCCATCACACATCCTGTATTCTGTAGAAATACATTCTTCCGTCTTCAATCTTGCGGAAAGTGTAGAAACATCCAGAAACGGACGTATCAGCGGACGGTATTCCGGTGCAACCATTGTATCACAAAGCTGATACAGTTTCTCCGATGCACATCCTCTGTTTCCTGTCAGTTTGTGTATTTCGCTGTCATTTGATACCTCTTCAAAAAAATCTTTCTGCACATCAATCCTGTAGATAGAACAGTAACTCTTAGCAATTGCCGAAATTATTTCATTACTCAGCCGTGTCTCGTCCAGTGCCTGCCTTAACTGATTCTGGATCGTAGTTTCTTTTTCCATGATATCATCAATATGCCGGAAAACCACCAGTGCGAAAAAATGTTTCTCGTCCTGGTATATTTTGATTGCCTGCGCCTCAAAAAATTCATGCTGATTCGGATTTGGTTTGCTTCTGTAATGGTAGGTAATGCGCTCCCTCCGGGAAAGCTGTTCCTTCAGATACCTCGTCGAAATCCAGTCTTTAAATTCTTTTCTCTCTTTTTCATACAGATACTGAACTGCATATTGGTCAGCAGCATAATTAAAATTATCACACTGTTTCAGATTCATTTTTTTTGCATTGGTTCCGTCATTCATATGCAGAATCTCAAAGAAACCGGTATTTAATTCAACATAATAGACAGCCGTAAAATCTGCACATATTTTGTCCAAAAGCCGTCTTTCCGCTATCTGTTCTTCCAGCGTACTTTTCAGTTTTCTGTTCCTCATATGTACCATTACAGTCAGGATAAGAAGCAGAACGATCAGCACGGCTATAAAAGCCAAAGCGGCTACAGACTGCATTTGCTTTGGAAATATGTATTTAGTTTCTGTCATAGCAAAATCCTCTCTCTGTTTCCTGTCTGCTTTTTCCATGCACCCAGAAGGCTCCTGATTGCTGCGGTTGCCTCATAATCATTCATGACAGGCATTTGACCTTCTCAACTCCTCGCTTATGGTCAGCTTAATTTTTTTATCATCCAACGGCTTTGCAAGATGTGCGTTCATTCCTGCTCCCAAGCATTTTTCGGCATCTTCCCTGAATGCATTTGCTGTCATAGCAATGATAGGGATTGTTTTTGCATCTTGCCGTTTCAGGGCTCTTATTGTTCTTGTAGCAGTAAGACCATCCATCACAGGCATCATAACATCCATCAAAATAACATCATACTTTCCCGGTTCAGAGGCTTTAAAGCACTGAACAGCTTCTAACCCATTTTTCACTGTTTCTACTTCAGCCCCATTTTCCGTCAGCATGAATTCTGCTATTTCCGCATTCAACTCATTATCTTCCACCAGTAATACCCGGATGCCTGCTATATCTGCATGAAAATCTTCTTTTTCTTCTGGTCGTGCATTCGTATCAATTTTAAATGGAAGTACTACAGTAAAACAGCTCCCTTCACCCAGCT
>UMEX01043350.1_pt1 | contig 13796 bp, 9 predicted proteins | sample 1964871 | NCBI WGS metagenome assembly UMEX01 (sample SAMEA4836032, study PRJEB28245) | human gut metagenome | biome: gut microbiome; material: fecal sample | place: Denmark | collected 2008
ACGGACAAAGCGGTACGTGGTCTTTCCGACTACCGCAAAGAAACTTAATAATTGGTGCTACACTTCGTTGTGCAGCACCAACAAAAAAGAGGACACCCTGACGGATGTCCTCTTTTTTATTTGATGTTGTCTGATTAGCCAATCGTCACCAACGTGGTGCCTTCCATCACGCTGTCGCCCGCTGCAACGCAGATGCCGGTGATTTTACCATCGGCCTCAGCTGTGATGTTGTTTTCCATCTTCATGGCTTCAAGCACGAGAACGGTTTCGCCCTTCTTGACAGCCTGTCCGACGCTGACCAGAATCTTGGCAACCACACCGGGAAGCGGAGCCTTCACTGGAGCGCCAGCACCGGGAGCGCCTGCGGCAGGAGCGGCAGTAGCGGCCTCAACGGCTGCAGGAGCAGCGGCAACTGCAGGAGCAGCAGTTTCATCGGCCACCTGAGTGGGGAGGTCTTCCTCTACGAGAGAAGAACCCTGCATTTCAACTTCAAAGGGAATGCCATTGACTTCCACTTTGGCAATGTTGCCAACGATGCTGTCGATGGTGACGTCATATTGTGCGCCGTTGACCTTATATTTATATTGTTTCATGTTTACCTATTTACTATATTACAATGATGCCATCAGCTGAGAAGGATTGGCCCAACCCGAACTCTGAGGCGCTAAGGTGATGATGCCTGGTTCGTCGTCGTGAACAACGGCCACATCGTATTCGATGAGGGCGAGAGAGATGACAGCCGCAATGACTGGCATTTCTTTGTCGTCGACAGCCGGATGCTTGTCGTCAACGAGGAGGTCGGCAATCGTGCCCTGCTTCTCGTCGAGACGTATCGTCACGGCATGACCGGCAATGGTATATTTGAATGTTTTCATTGAACTGCGTGTTTCACTTGATTACAATGGAATGTTGCCGTGTTTCTTGGCAGGACGCGTTTCGCGCTTGTTTTCCAACTGAGCCAATGCGCGGCAAACGCGGAAGCGCGTGTTACGCGGCTCGATAACGTCGTCAACATAGCCATATTCGGCTGCCTTGTATGGGTTGGTGAAGAGGTCGTTGTATTCCTTCTCCTTTTCTGCCAAGAAGGCCTTCGGATCGGCCTGTTCCTTGGCGGCCTTGCCATTGAGGATGGCCACAGCACCGCTGGCACCCATAACGGCGATTTCGGCAGAAGGCCAAGCGTAGTTGAGGTCGGCCTTGAGCTGCTTGCAACCCATCACGATGTGTGAACCACCATAGCTCTTGCGGAGAGTGACTGTCACCTTGGGCACAGTGGCCTCGCCGTAAGCGTAAAGCAATTTCGCACCGTGGTCGATGACGGCGTTGTATTCCTGACCTGTTCCCGGCAAGAAGCCCGGCACGTCAACAAACGATACGATTGGAATATTGAAGCAGTCGCAGAAACGTACGAAGCGGGCAGCCTTTCTTGAGGCGTTGCAGTCAAGCACACCGGCATAAACGCTCGGCTGGTTGGCAACGATACCTACGCTCTGACCATTGAAACGGGCAAAACCGATGATGATGTTGCGGGCAAAGTTGCGCTGAACTTCGAGGAACTCACCGTTGTCGACAACGGCACCCAGCACTTTATACATGTCGTAAGCCATGTTGGGGTTGTCGGGGATGATTTCGTTCAGGCTGTCTTCCTTACGGTCAATCGGGTCGGTGCATTCCACGCGGGGAGCACGCTCCATGTTGTTCTGAGGAATGTATGAGAGCAAACGGCGGATAAGGCCAGCAAACTCTTCTTCGGTCTTGGCCGTGAAGTGGCAAACACCGCTCTTGGTTGAGTGGACGCCAGCACCGCCGAGGTCTTCCTGAGTCACGTCTTCACCCGTCACGGTCTTGACAACCTTCGGACCGGTAAGGAACATGTAGCTCACGCCTTCAAGCATCACGACAAAGTCGGTCAAGGCAGGAGAATAAACAGCACCACCAGCACAAGGACCGCAGATGCCTGAGATTTGAGGCACAACGCCAGAGGCTTCGATGTTACGCTGGAAAATGTTACCGAAACCGGCCAAAGCGTTCACACCTTCCTGAATACGTGCACCACCTGAATCGTTCAAACCGATGCAAGGAGCACCCATCTTCAACGACTGGTCCATCACCTTGCAAATCTTCTCGGCCATCGTCTCAGAGAGCGAACCGCCGTTGACGGTGAAGTCTTGTGCGAAAACGTAAACGAGACGGCCGTTGATGGTACCAGAACCACACACGACACCGTCACCATAAAAGTGCTTCTTCTCCATACCGAAGTCGTGGCAACGGTGGAGCTTGAACATATCCATTTCTTCGAACGACCCTTTGTCGAGCAGCAAATCAATGCGTTCGCGCGCTGTAGCTTTGCCCTTGGCATGCTGTTTCTCGATGGCTTTTTCGCCACCGCCGAGGCGTGCCTTTTGGCGACGCTCAACGAGGTCTTTGACTTTCTTTAGTTGTTCACTCATAGTCGTTTGTATATAATTATTGAGTTTTGCTATAATAGTTTCGAACGCCGTCGCCGCCTAAACGGGTTTTGCATTCGTCTTATACCGCGCAAAGGTAGTAAAAAAATCGCACACACCACCCCTTACGTGCGCAAGAAGTGAACCTCCTTTTTATTTTTATAAGGTGGCCATAAGAACTTTGCAGGTAAGCAGGTCTGCAATCTAAAATAATTTTGAACGCCTGCTTATATCAAGACTTTGCAAGCAATCTGTCTCTTCTCCTACGGGGTTTCGCCGCAGGGGAGGTCGACATCGGGCTCTTTCACCACGTAGCGCTTATAATAGGCCATTGCCAAAGTGGTGATTGGCAGCGCCACTATCAAACCGCCGATGCCGCCAACAAAGGCGCCGACGGAGAGGGCAAGGAGGATGATGGCGGGCGAGAGGCCCATGATGCGGCCCATGATGCGCGGCGTGACGATGACGTCTTGAATGATTTGCACAACGAGGTAAACGGCGAGGGAACCGCCGATGAGCAACCAGAAGTTCTGCCCAGTCTCAGCGGTGCGCAACAGGGCCAGGAGGGCGCAAGGCAGGATACCGGCCACCTGCAAGTAAGGCACGAAACTGATGATGCCGATGAAACAGCCTAAAGCGATGGGCATGGGGAAGCCCACGAGGAAGAAGCCCAGCGTGAAAAGCACGCAGTTGCTTAAAGCAATGAGCAGCTGGCCGCGGAAATAGCCGCAGAGATAGAAGGTCACGTCGTTAAAAAACTGCCGCGCGAAGGGGCGGTAGCGGTGCGGAACGAACGTAATCCATATCTTGGCATAACGGTTGTAGTCGAGCAACAGGAAGAAGAGGTAGAGCAAGCCGATGCAGGAGGAGACAAAGCTGACCACGAGACCGGCTGTCGACATCAGAAGGTTCCAAAGGCGCGGAAGGGCAGTTTTCAACACGGCGCGGAAGTCGTCCGACTCCACAAACGACATGAGATTGGTGCTCCGGGCACCTTCCTTGAAGATATTGCGCACAACGTACGATACCGACTCATTGTCGGCCTCAGACTCAAAATAATGGCGCAACACCACACTGAGATGGCCACACTCGTCGAATATGGGCGGGATGCAGAGCCACAAGACACCCACAATGCCGCCGATGGCCAGCACCAATGTCAGCAACACGCTCACCACGCGGAAGCGCAAACGACAGGTGTGCTGGAAGAAATCGCAAACGGGATTGAGCAGATAAGCGGCCACGCCTGCCACCAAGAAGGGGATGAGCACCGGACTCAAATAGCTGAAGCAACCATAGGCGGCGAAGAGCACGGCAACAAATACAAGCCCTCGCGCAAAGCGGTCGAAAGTAATCGGTTTCACAATGATGTATCTTTTTAATAAGGAAAGATTCTAAGTAATTTGAAGAGATTCTAAGGCACTCCGACAAGGCTGTCGCATGGCGGGCAATGCCGTAAAAAACACGAGTGTAAAGGTAGTGCAAGCCTCAGAGAGCGCCAAATAAAATCAAAACTATTTTTAAAAAAAGGGCGGTTTATTTGCTCCCTGCCTGAGTTTTCTATATATTTGCAACATGGGAAAGCTCTATTTAGTACCAACGCCCGTTGGAAACTTGGAGGACATCACGCTCCGGGCCTTGAAAGTTTTGAAGGAGGCCGACCTTATTTTGGCTGAGGACACCCGCACGTCGGGCATCCTCTTAGCGCATTTTGAGATAAAGAACCGGCTGTGTTCACACCATAAATTCAACGAACACCAAACGGCCGATGCCTTTGCCGCCCGCATGGCGGCAGGCGAAGTGATGGCGCTCATTTCCGACGCTGGGACGCCCGGCATCTCCGACCCTGGCTTTATGCTCGTCAGAGCCTGCGTGGCACGCGGCGTGGAGGTGCAATGCCTGCCAGGCGCAACGGCTTTCGTACCAGCCTTGGTGGCTTCTGGCCTGCCCTGCGAACGCTTCACGTTTGAGGGCTTTCTGCCCCAAAAGAAAGGCAGAGCCACGCGCCTGGAGAGCCTACAAACAGAAGAGCGCACCATGATTTTCTATGAATCGCCCTACCGTGTAGTGAAAACCTTGACGCAATTTGTCGAGACTTTCGGAGCGGAGCGCCGCATGTCGGCCTGCCGCGAAATCTCGAAGTTGCACGAGGAAAGCGTCAGAGGCACCATTGCCGAAGTACTCCACCATTTTGAGGAAAACGCCCCGCGCGGCGAATTTGTCCTCGTTGTTGAAGGCGCGGAAACGGCCAAACAGTCGGCACGCAAGGCACGCCGCGAACGCGCACGGAAAGACAGCGAAGAAGAAGATTCCACAACTGATTTCTAATAACGACATAACATACCAGAAAACTCTTTTGCCGGCCACACATATCTTACTAAAGACGCATGCCCTTCGCATGCTGGTACATGCCTTTTCTGTGTAGGCACATTTCTAAGTACGGATATACATTCCTATTAATAACGGGTAGCTTCCGCGCCACGCGCGTGACCATACCATTTGGAAGATCGGCAGACTGCTTTTCAACTAAAATACCATTAGCACAATGACTAAGAGATTCACCATTCTTGCACTGGTTGCCGCAGCACTGACATTCGGCGGATGCCAGTCGAAACGAGAGAAGGAAAATACAACCGACCGCTCACAGGAAGTCATCGACTCCCTGCAACGGGTGTTGGCACAAAGCAATTCGGAGTCGGAAGACTTGGCAAAGACCATCCAGCAAATTCGCGAGGGCTTCCGCCAAATCAACGAAGCTGAAGGCCGCGTGACGCAAGAAAACGCCGAAACGCCCAACCAGCAAGTCATCGTTGAAAACATGGCATTCATCCAGCAGACGTTGCGCCTCAACCGCGCCCGCATCGCCGACCTCCAGCAGCAGCTGAGAAACGCGAGCCAAACGAGCAAGGAAACGAAAAGCGCCTACGAAGCCATGGTGGAAGAGTTCAACCGCCAGCTCGAAAGCAAGAGCCGCGAAATTGAAGAGCTGCGCAAGCAACTGGCTGAGAAAGACATCAAGATTGCAGAGCAGAGCGAACAGATTGACCAGCTGAGCGACAACGTGGAAGACCTCACGACGAAAAACGAGGAGAAAGAACGCACCGTGGTGCGCCAAGACCAGCAGTTGCACACGGCATGGTACGTGTTTGGCACGAAGAAGGAACTTCGCGAGCAACACATTCTCGAAAGAGGCGACGTGATGCGCTCATCGAACTTCAACAAGGAATATTTCACGAAGATCGACATCCGCGTCACGCAGAAAATTCCTCTCTATTCTAAGAAAGCAACATTGCTCACGAGCCACCCTGCTGGTTCTTACACGCTTGACAAAGACGCACAGGAGAACTACACGCTACGCATCACCAACCCCGATGCTTTCTGGAGTGTGAGCCGTTACTTGGTCATCCTCGTAAGATAATCCCTCCTAAACAAAGATGAAGCACCCCCTCATCATCACTTTGTGCCTACTCCTCACGCTGTCGGGCTGCAACTATTCGCAGTTCTCCGCCGTTGCCACAGGAAGCGGCATGGGCGGCATGCTGGGCTCCAGCATCGGCGGCATCATCGGCGGCCCGCGAGGCTCTGACGTCGGCAGCCTCATCGGCATGGTGGCTGGAGGAGCTGCAGGCGCAGCCATCACAGGGCAGGCCAGTTCCAAATACGGAAACGAAGAGCCCGTTGACGTCCAAGGATATTACAACGACTACCAGTCGCGCCGCTCTTCACGCGCCACGGCCAGCCTCTCGCAATGGTCTTACCTGGAAGTCACCAACGTGCGACTCATCGACCCCAACCACAATCAGCGGCTGGACCCCAACGAGCATGTCTGTGTCACGATGGACATCTACAACCGCAGCGACAACATGATGTACGACATCGCGCCCATCATCACCTGCGACAACCGCCGCGTCGTCATCTCGCCGACGGCCATCGTCAGCGAACTGGCCCCAGAGAAGGGATTCCGCTATAAAGTGGAAATCATCGCTCCCTCAAAACTGAAGAGCGACCTCGTCACCTTTACGGTGCAATTTGGCGACAAGCGACAACGCGTGACGCTCAAGACTTTCTCTCTGAAAACAAATAGGTAAGCAGGCGTTCTGAAACACCACTCACGCTCGCCCCACTGAAACACACCGCGAAACGATTCTTTTATCGCTATCATAAGAAGCCATAAAAGACCGCGCGACTCTGCGCCATGCCGGAGTTGCGCGGTCTTTTTATGGAAAAGAAAAACATGCTGGCAGGAAAGTCTGTTATTCCTGCCAAAACGTCCAGCGGCAGCATCTCCCAACACACAACGCCAGTCAACTCCACAGACAGACGTTACCAACCTCCAGCGCCAGCCGCTCCTCCCAACACCATCCAAAACAATAGCTTATGTCTAAACTACTCCCCCACTACAAAGCCACCCTTCGCTTGGGCATTCCCATTGCCATCGGACAAATCGGCGTCATCATCATGGGATTTGCCGACACGATGATGGTGGGCCGTTACGCCACGGACGCCCTCGCTTCGGCGTCGTTTGTCAACAGCGTGTTCAACCTCATTTCCTTTCTGATCATGGGATACAGCTACGGTCTCACGCCGCTCGTCAGCGCCCATTGCGGCCGCGGCGAGAAACACGAAGCTGGCGGTCTGCTCAAGCAGGCGCTCATGGCCAACGGACTTTTCACGCTTGTCCTGCTCACCATCATGACCGTGCTTTATTTCTATGTCGACCGCATGGGCCAGCCGCCGCAACTCCTGCCCCACATCCGCCCCTACTACATCGTCATCGGCACCTCCATGATCTTCGTGGCCCTCTTCAACGCCGTGCGCCAATTCACCGATGGCACGAGCGACACCGCCACCGGCATGTGGATTCTCCTAACGGGCAACGCGCTCAACATCATTGGCAACGTCCTGCTCATCTACGGCGTCGGCCCGTTCCCCGAACTCGGTTTGCTCGGCGCTGGCCTCTCCACGCTTTTCTCGCGCATATACATGGCATTAGCCATCGTTGCCGTCGTGGCCTTCCGCAAGCGCTATACCGCCTACCGCACTGGTTTCAACGCCACCCCGCTTTCGTGGAAAGCCACACGCTTTGTCAACACCAAATCACTCCCCATCGGTTTGCAGATGGGCATGGAGAGCGGTGCTTTCACCTTCAGCTGCATCATGGCAGGCTGGATTGACGCCCCGTCGCTCGCCGCCTTCCAGGTGATGCTCACCATCGGAACGCTCGGCTTCCTCTTCTACTATAGCTTCGGCTCGGGAATGAGCATCCGCGTGGCCACCTTTGTCGGGTTGAACGACTGGCACCAAGTGCGCCTCGCCACGCGTGCCGGACAGCACATCCTCTGCGCTATGGCCACGCTCTCCTCGCTCACCTTCCTCATCCTCGGCCCCACGTTCATCCACTTCTTCACGCACGACCCCATAGTTGTCGGCATCGCCGTGTCGCTCATCGTGCCGCTCATCATCTATCAGTTTGGCGACGCGATGCAGATTTGCTACGCCAACGCCCTCCGCGGCACGTCGCAGGTAATGTCAATGATGTGGATTGCCTTCGTGAGCTACATCGTGGTCAACATCCCAGCAGGATATTTCCTCGGATTCCCCTGCCATCTCAAGACAACGGGCATTTTCCTGGCCATCTCCCTCGGCCTCTTCACCGCCGCCCCACTCTTTTACTGGCAATTCCAAAAGGTGTTGAAAAAACATCCGGCGGAATGAGGAGAACCTTATTAATGGTAAGTAGGTGGTAAAAATATTGTTACGCGATGGCATAAAGCAACCAGTTCTGCAGGAAATAAATGGAGAGGATTTAACTGACAACCGCAACGCTTCCTAAACAGCATATCATTGTAAATAGATTCTATCGCTTTCAAAAATCCATGCCCCCATTATAATGAAGTTCACTGTGTATATTTGCGTATTATAATAAGGGTTAAGCAGATGTAAGGGGTGAGCACGGTACAACGAGTGAAGCGATGGCTAAGAGTGCAATCACCGCAATAAAACCAATGATTTTATGTTCTTTTCATAGAAAGGGTTTGTGCGATAGTGGTTTAAAGGCTAAAAGAACCACCTTTGCATGCTATAAAACAATACGTTTAAGGACACAATTTGTGATTTTGAAGATAGATATAAATATGGCAAATATAACAGACAAGAGCGAGAACAACCAGTTGGTTGTCATGGATAATATAGAGTCTCTAATAAAGGTAATTAGAGGGCAACAAGTTATGCTTGATCGTGACCTTGCCACACTTTATGGTGTTGAAACAAAGCGTCTTAACGAGCAAGTAAAACGTAATATCAAACGATTTCCTGAGGATTTCATGTTTCAATTGACCAAGGAAGAATGTTTAAGGTCGCAAATTGCGACCTTAAACGAAGGACGTGGACAGCACATGAAATACAGACCTTATGTATTCACGGAAAACGGAGTTGCCATGCTTAGCAGCGTTTTGCGTTCTGATACTGCAATTGAGGTGAACATTCGCATTATGCGAGCTTTCACATCAATGCGGCACTTTCTTCTGAATAACGCCGAAGTGTTTCAACGTCTCTCAACCATGGAGTATCATCAATTAGAAATGCAACAACACTTACAAGAGTCAGACAAGCGTATAGAAGAAGTGTTCCGCAGATTGGACGAGGGTAATGCAAAGCCGAAACAGGGCGTGTTCTACAATGGACAAATTTATGACGCATACACTTTCGTATCCGACTTGATTAAGTGTGCGAAGAGACGCATTGTTCTTATAGATAATTATGTGGATGAAACAGTATTGACATTGCTTGACAAAAGGGGAGCAGAAGTATCCGCTGTAATCTATACCCAACAGATAGGCCGTCAATTCCAACTTGACATAGACCGCCATAATGCTCAATATGCTCCTGTAGAAGTGAACACTTTTCGTCTATCGCATGACCGTTTCCTTTGTATTGACGACGATGTTTATCACATTGGAGCATCCATCAAAGACCTGGGCAAAAAGTGGTTCGGCTTCTCAAAGATGGAAATACTAACACCAAATGAATTGGTGGCACGAATCAACAGAGAGTGATCCATATACAATAAGCAGATGGTAAGTTAGTCCCTCGCAGCGACATATAACAAAAGCGGAATAACGCTTCTTGTTCCATTCCCTATACTTGTCAGCGAACGCGTGACGAAGCACGACCGAACGCCGCCCTGCGTGCGATCGTGTCTCGTCCCACGTGCGGTCATGCCTCGTCCCGCGTTCCCTGACAAGTAAAGAATCTGTAGTTTTTCTCCTTAGGCTGAGGTGTAATCGTCTGTTGCGGCGCCAGCATTGTAGCTCACTTTGCTTGCAAAGTGAGGGCAACGAACACGTAGCGAATATGGCCAGCGCTTTGGGGCATAACTTTGTTGGATTTTAGCCGTGTTTGTCCGCCACAATATGCGTTCCCCCTCACTTTGCAAGCAAAGTGAGCTACAGTGCTTCGCCTCAGACCTTCGCCGAATGTTCGCGCAGCGCCTCCTTGCCAACCTTGATTTTCTGGATTTTGAACACCCACTTATACCCCCAAAAACTGTGAGTTTCCCACTGGGTCGCATACAAAAAGCCCCGCGGCGCTCCTTGATGAAACAAGGAATGCCGCGGGGCTTATCGTTTAGTTGCCACCTTCTGCTGCCGCTGTACTGGCGGGGCGAAAGGAGCAGAGAGACTATTATGTGTTGCTATGGCCTCAGGGCGTTGCCGCCGACGAGGCCATCAGCCGTTTTTTTGCGGTTTATCAGAACTTCACCGTTCCGAGGTTGCGGTCGACGAGCATGCCATCTTGGGCCTTGAGGTTGAACTTGCCAGCCTTCTTGGCCTTAAACTTGATGGTGAAAAGCTCGTGGCTACCTTCGTCAAGGAGGAAATTGTTGCCACGGTTGACGAAGGTCGGATAAAGCGCCTTTTGGCCGTTGGTGTGCAAGCGGTCGTAGGTGAGGTTATCCATTTCCTTCATGCCGACCAGCGTTGTGCCAACATATTCCAGTTCGTTGACGTTGTAAGGCAAAGCGAAGCTCAAGCCATTCACGTAGTGGAGGTCCTTGCCCGACACCTTGATTTCGATGATGTCGCCAGCGGCAAACGTCTTCTTGTTTGGCGTGAGCACGAGTGAACCGCTCACCTTGTCGTTGCTGTTGCGAACACCGCCATCGAGTTCCGTGGTGACCACAGAGATGTCGTAAGCGTCGATGAGTCCGTTCTGGTTGATGTCACCGTCCTTCACGTAGTCGAAGTCGGCATCGCCAGCACGCAGACCCGTATAGTTCATATAAGAGGTGAGGTCGTTTTCGTCGATGCGCTTGTCGTGGTTGATGTCGCCCTGAATGAAGCTTTCGCTGCCCTCTTTCTTGAAGATATACATTTCACGACCGGAACCGAAGTCGCCAACAGCTTCCGTGATGGCAATCTTCACGTAGCGTGCCTTCGGCATGCCTTCAAACTTAAAGGTCTTCGTGGTGTTGTCGCGCTTCCAAGTGAAGGCCACAGGCGTGGTCCAAGTCTGGCGGTCGGTGCTGTAAGAGACAGAGCCCTTGAGGAGCGTACCATTGGCAGCGTCTTCACGCGGCATGTATTCGATGCGGTCGAGTTCGCTCACGGCGCGAAGGTCGAGCGTCATGTCAAACGGAACGGCTTTGGCGCCCCACTTCGTGTGCCAGCCCGACTTCTCGTCGAAGTCGAAGAGCTTGCTCACGCCCTGTCCGCCCTGACCTTCTGCGGTGCAGGTGGCCTTGATATTCTTGACAGCCCATTCAAGCGGATTGCTCTGGGTGGTGCCACTGACGGTGCTCCAAGGCGAATAGCCGTCTTTGTTCACGGCACGCACCTTGAAACTGTAGGTTGTTTCAGGCTGGAGCTCGTCGAAGGTAAATTCCGTATCGCGGATGGTTGAATACAGCATATCGCCAAATTCCACTTCATAGAAGTCGGCATTTTCCACCTTCTCCCAAGAGGGGGTGAGGGTGAAGACGCCGGTGCCGTTTTCAGCGACAACAGCCTTCGGTGCCTGCAAGCTGCCGCTGCTGACGGCGAGACGGTTTTCAGGTGCAAATTCGAAGCCGTTGACAACGACTTCCACGCCCTGTTCAACCACGTCGGCCTTGCCGAGCTTAACGAGCAACTGCGGATTCTTCTTGATCACCACCTTGGCCATTTCGGTGCCTGGCGTTGAGAAGCGGTTGAGGTTGGGAGCGGCGTTGTAGAAGTAAACGTTGGTGCCCTTCTCGAAGTCTTCAAGCGAAGAAACAGCGGTGAGCTTCACGCTCTTGCCTCCCACCTTGGCGGTGAGTTTCTTGGGCTGTGCCGAAACGTTGATGCGCAGTTCCGTCTCCTTTTCGCGAACGAAACCGTTGTATCCGCCAATGGTCGGAGCGATGCTAACCGTTAGTTTCTGCTTGTCGACATGCGTATGAACGAGCGTACGCGTGTTGCGTCCGGAGAGGTATTCCTGCGTCGTGCCGTCGTCGTCGTATTCCGTGAACTCAGCATCGCTATCGGCATAGATTTCATAGGCACGGAAATCCTGGCGTATGCCGCTCGGATTGTTGTTGGGGTTGGTCATCGGGATGATGGCGTCGGCCTTGACAAAGACAGGGAGCTTCCAGAGCGGCGCGTCGAAGTTGTTGATGATGCGTCCGCCAGTGTAAACGTCGCCCGTGTAGTAGTCCACCCACTTGCCGTTTGGCAGATAGATGCCGTTGCGCACGTCGTTGCCTTCCTTGTCCATCTTGGTGTCTTTATAGATTGGAGCCACGAGGAAGGAAGGACCGTACATAAACTGATACTGAGTTTTCGTGCCGAGGGTATAGTCGCTCGGATAGTCGAGGAACATGGCGCGAATCATCGGTTTGCCGTCAACGGCCTCAGCAGCGATGCTGTAGGTGTAAGGTATCAGTTCCGACTTCAGTTTGAGGTAAGAGCGGTTGATGCTCGTTGCCGGTTCGCCGAGCACATGCGGATATTTCGGGTTACTGCCCCAGCCGTCCATGTTGAGTTCCATCGGCGTGAAGGTCTTCCACTGAAATTCGCGCACATTGACAGGCAGGTTCTTTCCGCCGAAGATACCGTCGACATCCGACGTGATGTTGGGTTGTCCGGAGAGTCCAGAACCGATGAATGTCGGGATGTGGAAGCGAATGTATTCCCAGTCGCCGCCAGTCTGGTCGCCGCTCCAAATACCTGCATAGCGCTGTGTGCCAGCCCAGCCGTCGAGAGAGATGATGAACGGACGGGCGTTTGAGCCATAGTATGGCATCACTTCGCCCACGTCGGCCACACCGTTGAGGCCGAAGCTATAGCCGGCGCCCACCCAGGCAACGTCAGTTTTCAGAACACGCACACCTGCGTCGCGCACTTCCTTGATGATGTCGCGCTGGAGCAATCCTTCAACGCCTTCGCGCGGATGGAGGTCGCTCTGGGTCCAGAGTCCCACCTCTACGCCCTTTGAGCGGGCATAATCGCCAAACTGCTTGAGGTTTTGGATGTTGCCGTCCAGCGTACCGGTCTGGCCGTAGCCAGCACCGTAGCCGTCGTTAGGCAGGAACCATCCGAGGGGCATATCGTTGTTGAGGTAACGGTCGATGGCAGCGCGGGCAGAGAACTGGTAGTTGTTTTTCTCCCCATTGAGGCTTTCCTTGATGCCGCCGTTGTCCTTCTGACTCTCGTTGTAGCGCTTGCCGTCTTCATAGAGCATGAAGCCGTTTTCCGCTTGCTTCCAGTAGTCACGGTTATAGGCGTTGAGGTGGCCCTGATAGAAGCCAAACTTTGGCAGGAGCACGGGATTACCGGTGAGCTGATAGAAGTCGTTGAGGAGTTCAACGGCACCGTTGTCAACCATGACGAAAGCGTCGAGATAATCCTCGTCGTGCGTCAGCACCACCTTGCCTGGCTCCGTTGCGCCGAAGTCATAACGGCCCGGCTTGAAGGTGTACCACATCACGCCGTAGCCACGGGTGCTCCAATAGAAAGGCGTTGGAGAAGCCACACCGCCGTCAACCCAGTTGTTGGTGTTGACGATGGCAATGCTCTTGCCCTTGTGTGAGAAGCGTCCGTTTTGCACACCGCCGCCGAAGAAATATTCATCAGGACGCGCCGCAAACGTCAGTTTGGTTTTGCTCTTGTCGAAAACCACCGGTGCGATTTCGTCGACCACCGTTTCGCCCGTCTGCTTGTTCACGACGGAGAAAAGGCCCGTGGTGCAGTTGATATTGATGGCAGTGCGTGAGGTGGATATGGCAACTGTGCCGTTTTGCTTGCTCACGGTCACACCACCAGTGGCGCGGCGGGCGTTGGCCGTCAAGATCTGTGCTGCAGGCTTGGCCTTCGGGTCGCGGAGAATGCCGCC
>UMEX01016443.1_pt1 | contig 13742 bp, 9 predicted proteins | sample 1964871 | NCBI WGS metagenome assembly UMEX01 (sample SAMEA4836032, study PRJEB28245) | human gut metagenome | biome: gut microbiome; material: fecal sample | place: Denmark | collected 2008
GTTTCGAATTCGCGGATCGTAGCAAGGTAAGAACCGTTGGTTACATAGCGGATAGCGGCTACAGTCTGCAACTGGGTAGTACCTTCGTAGATGCTGGTGATACGTGCGTCACGGTAGATGCGCTGGCAGGCATATTCCATCATGAAGCCCGAGCCTCCGTGAATCTGTATACAGTCGTAAGCGTTCTGATTCGCATATTCGGAGTTCATACCTTTGGCAAGCGGAGTGAAACTGTCGGCTAACTTTGCGTATTTCTTCTGTTCTAGACGTTCTTCCGGAGTCAGCTTGCGTTCGCGTGAGATGTCGTCCAGTGCTTTGTAGATGTCTACGTAGCGGGCTGTCTGATAAAGCAGCGCACGGCCGGCATCCAGCTTACCTTTCATAATGGCGAGCATGTCATACACGGCAGGGAAGTCGATGATTGCTTTTCCGAACTGCTTGCGGTCTTTGGCATAAGCCAGTCCTTCATTGTAAGCAGCCTGGCTCAATCCTACAGATTGTGCGGCGATACCCAGACGGGCACCGTTCATCAATGCCATTACATATTTGATCAGACCGAGTTTGCGGTCACCGCAAAGTTCGGCTTTGGCATTCTTGTAAACCAATTCGCAGGTAGGAGAACCGTGGATACCCAGCTTGTGTTCGATACGGCGTACATCCACACCACCCTGGCGCTTGTCATAGATGAACATGGACAGACCGCGACCGTCTCTCGTTCCTTCTTCCGAACGGGCAAGTACCAGATGGATATCTGCATCGCCGTTGGTGATGAAACGTTTCACACCGTTCAGCAGCCAACAACCGTCTTTTTCGCTGTAAGTAGCTTTCAGCATCACTGCCTGAAGGTCGGAACCTGCATCCGGTTCGGTCAGGTCCATAGACATGGTTTCACCCTGACATACACGGGGGATGAAGCGGCTGTGCTGGTCGGCATTACCAAATTCATACAGTGTTTCGATACAGTCCTGCAAAGACCAGATATTTCCGAAACCTGCATCGGCGGCAGCAACGATCTCGGCACACATGGTGTACGGAGTGATCGGGAAGTTCAGTCCGCCGAAACGGCGTGGCATTGTCATTCCGTTCAGACCGGCTTTGACCATCGCATCCAGATTTTCTTTAGTGCCGGAAGCGTATTCCACCCGTCCGTTGGCGCAGTGTGGACCTTCTTCGTCAACACCTTCAGCGTTTGCATTGATAATTTCGCCTGTTATTTCTCCGGTGATCTCCAATACTTTATCGTAAGAGTCCAGTGCGTCCTCAAAATCCAGAGGAGCGTAGTCGAATTCATCTTTATCTCTGTAGTTGCGTTCTTTAAGTTCGCAAATACGTTTCATCATCGGATTGTTCAAGTGATACTTGAGTTCCGGTATTTCTGTGTAAAAATTAGCCATCTTTCTTTACTTGCTATTCTGTTTATAATACTTAATCATCTTCGGCACAACTTCTTCGATGGTTCCGTTGATTACATAGTCTGCAATCGTGTTGATCGGAGCATCCGGATCGTTGTTGATAGAGATGATAATACCACTTTCCTGCATACCGGCGATATGCTGGATTTGTCCTGAGATACCACAAGCAATGTAGAGTTTCGGACGAACCGTTACACCTGTCTGACCAATCTGGCGGTCGTGTTCTGCAAAACCTGCGTCAACAGCGGCACGGCTTGCACCTACTTCGGCGTGAAGTTCCTTTGCCAGGCTGAACAGCAGGTCGAAGTTTTCTTTCGAACCTACTCCGTAACCACCGGCAATGATGATCGGAGAGCCTTTCAGGTTGTTCTTCGCTTTTTCTACGTGGCGTTCGATTACTTTAACCACATAGTCTGTGTCGGCTACGTACTTCTTCACGTCGTGGCGGATCACTTCTCCCTGATAAGCCGGAGAAACGATTTCTTTCTTCATTACACCTTCGCGAACGGTTGCCATCTGTGGGCGGTGTTCGGGGTTGACGATGGTTGCAACGATGTTACCGCCGAATGCCGGACGGATTTGGTACAACAGGTTCTTATAAACTTTTCCTTCTTTCTTATCTTCGTGGTCACCGATTTCAAGGGATGTACAGTCGGCAGTCAAACCGCTGGTCAAAGCCGAAGAAACACGCGGGCCGAGGTCACGGCCGATAACGGTAGCGCCCATCAGACAGATTTGCGGCTGTTCTTCTTTGAAGAGGTTTACGAGGATGGAAGTGTGAGGAAGTGAAGTATAAGGATAAAGTCCTTCAGCGTCGAAAACGTGGAGTTTGTCTACTCCATAAGGAAGGATTTGCTTTTCAATTTCTTTGAGGCCGGTGCCGGCAACTACTGCTTCGAGTTGGCAGTTGAGTTCGTTAGCCAACGAACGACCTTTTGTCAGAAGTTCCAGGCTGACGTCTGCGACGATGCCTTCTTCTATTTCGCAATATACAAATAAGTTATTCATGATTATCCGATGGTATGGTTAGCTAACAGTTCAACAATCAGTTCTTCCACATCACGGTCGCTGCCGCTGATGGTTTTGCTCTCTTTGGCCTGGAACACGATGTTCTGGATGGCTTTTACTTTCGTAGGCGAACCGGACAGACCGCATTGGGCGAGGTCGCCGTTAACGTCGGCTACGCTCCATTCGGGCAGGTTGAGGTAATCGCGCTTGTCATACAGATCGGTATAGTCGAGGTTACCTTGTTGTTTTTCCGTAACGGTTTTGGCGTGTTTGTACTTCTGTACCAGCTTGGCGTTACGCGGACGGCAGGGAGCAGCCGAGCCGTTGACTGTGATAACGATGGGCAGCGGACCTTCTACCGTTTCAACGCCACCGTCGATGTGACGTTTCACTTTGATTTTGCCGTCACCTACTTCCAGAATTTCTTCAGCGTATGTGATTTGCGTCAAACCAAGTTTTTCTGCCACCTGCGGACCTACCTGTGCCGTATCACCGTCGATAGCCTGACGACCGCCGATTATAATGTCGCACTCACCGATTTTGCGGATAGCAGTTGCCAGGGCATAGCTTGTAGCCAGTGTATCTGCACCGGCAAAAGCGCGGTCAGTCAGCAAATAACCATTATCGGCACCACGGAAAAGTCCTTCACGAATAATATCAGCGGCGCGTCCCGGTCCCATTGTCAGAATGGTTACGGTAGAGCCTGGGTGAGCATCTTTCAGACGAAGAGCTTGCTCAAGGGCATTCAGGTCTTCGGGGTTGAAGATGGCAGGGAGTGCCGCACGGTTAATAGTTCCGTCGGCTTTCATGGCATCTTTCCCAACGTTGCGTGTGTCGGGAACTTGTTTTGCCAATACAACAATTTTCAAACTCATGCTATTAATTTTAGTATTAGTATTTCTACAAGTTAGCAGCCAGTAGTCAAGTAGTAATAATCTTGCTATCCAAACTATCCGGTTAACTATCAGCGTGCAAATTTACTCAAACACTTGGTTCTGACAAGAAAACCGAGTAAAAAATGCACATTATTAAGTTTTTTGAGCAAATAAGGGGAAAGTTTATGGGTTTAGTTTAGTCCTGTGGTGGTTTGGGGGAGAAGGGGGATGGGAACGGAAAAAAGAGACACTATCATAGGAATTGTTTTTTATAAAAACATCTGTCACTGTCACCATTCGAAGGGTAACTGTCTGACTATAAATGATTCATCTGGTGACAGCAAGTGGTGACAGCAGTGTGACGGAAGAAGTTGCCGTCACAACGTGATAGGAGGGACAACGGATAAAAAGCAGGTAAAGTAACAAGGGATGGAGGCTCTTGTTTTTATTCCATATACAGGCGATTTCAGGAATGTTTTAGTCTAGTTGGTTTCCATGCGATGAAACTATAGTTCCAAAGCCTTGAAACCAATGGTTCCAAGCCGCAGAAACTTTAGTTCCAAGCTGTAGAAACTAAAGTTTCAAGCCGCAGAAACTCTGGTTCCAAGACGATGAAACTGTAGTTTCAAGCGGTAGAAACTAATGAAAGCTATATATGCTTGGGTTATAAGGTAAGGCCGACTACAAAGTAGACTTGTTCTTCATAAGGATTGGCGATCACTTTTCCGAAGATCGGCAAAGAGAAAGTAGAGGTAATCTTTAGTTCTTTAGTGGCCGAAAGTCCGATGTTGACAACGTTGAATTTATTGGAATACATGCCGTCCCAGGGGGTAAAGCCTGCTTCAAGGGCAAGGTCCACCTTCTTTATACTGAACGGATAACTGAGTTCGCAGTAACTGGACCACGCACGTTTCCCGTTTTCGCGGTAATCATTTCCCGCAAATGTGGTGTACCAACTGACTGAAAGCGGGAACTTTTCACTGATCACATATCCGGCTCCGACTTCAAAAGTATGTCCGGTGGAGTGTGAACTGTAATTGAAGTACTTGAAAGGTTCTTCTTCCGTTTGCGTGAAGTAGTTGTTGGCGTATAAGGTCAGATTCTTGTATTCGTACTCCAATGACAAATCTATTTCATTATTCTTATGGCGAAACTCGGTCGAACCCCAGACATAGGCAGTCAGTCCTTTCCAGTTGACGCCTAATGACGGCTGTACGCTGGCGTTACCGCTGTCCATACCCCTCCATATATAGCTGCTGACGAAATCCGCTGTTACAAAAACATCCTGTGCCTGTGCTAAAACGGAACAAAATAAGAGTGCAATAAGTAAAATTCGTTTTTTCATTTTGACGACTTTATTGTATTCGGGCGGCAAAGATACGAATTGTTGACGAATCTGAAAGAACCCGTAAACAGAAAAAGCATTCGGAAAGGTGGCTAAACAGGAAGAGTAACCACCATTTTGCAACCGGAAGTATAGCCGGTATCTATTCTGATCTGCCCTCCGAGACGTTGTATGATAATGCGGCAGATGTACAGACCGAGTCCGGTGCCCGGTTTGAAGTCGTCTACTTTGGTAAAGCGTTCGAATACCCATTCCTGTCTGTCGGCGGGGATGCCGATGCCCGTATCGGTGACGGAGATTACCAGTTGTCTTTTTTCTTTCTCGATGTTGCAGGTCACCGTGATTGTTCCGCTTTCTGTAAACTTAGCGGAGTTGCTTAGTAAATTGCCAATTACGCGGGAAAGATAAAAGGCGTTTGTTGGTGCCGTCGCTTCGTCTTTATCACCTGTGATGATACATTCAATATTCGGATTGTGCAGAGTTTCTTTAAGTTTGGCCATTTCTTCAACACATAGTCTGTATATGTCGGTAAATTCTACAGGAAGAGGTTGTTCGGAACTGACAAGTTGTGACAGTTCCAGTATATTGTCCATCAAAGAAGCTAATGCGACAGAGTTGCTTTGTATCAACTGCCGGAACTCTTGTCTGGTGGCCGTATCCAAAGATTCATCGAAGATCAGTTCGGAGAATCCGGCGATTGAATTGAGCGGCGTACGTATTTCGTGACAGATAGAATTGAGGAAAGCTGTTTTCATTTTCTCACTTTCGGTAGCTTTGATGCTTTGTTTTCTGACTTCTTCATTTGCAATCATCAGTTCCCGATGTATTTTCTTTTTCCAGTATAGGGCTTATTTGCTGTCCCCAAACGATGACACTGTCCATCGGCGCCAGGGAATCATATGCTATGTTACTGTCTATTAATCGTTTTAATGTGGACAGATGCTCAGTGTCTGAATTGGCGGAATGTAATGGGAGCATTCGGATAAGCAGACTTATAGCAAATAATATATAGATATTCCTCTTCATTAAAGGTGGTGTTTTGTTGTATGTGTTATACTAGTTGCCAAAAATAAACAAAAATCACACAGGAATGCAGAATCGGTAACAAATAATTCGTTTTTAGTGTTAATATACGTTGCTGGTTGTTGGAGGAAGTTTTTCTTTGTATGGAGATGGAATGATTGTTTTGTTTGACGGAAATGAATAAACCTGTCGGGGAGATTTCCCCGACAGGTTCAACCGGTCATTTTAGTGAGTTCTTTCAGAATGTGATATCCATTTTCACTACAAAAGTACGGGGTGCAGCAACTGCCATCGGGCGATAGCTGTATTCTTTATTCAACAGATTATTGACCATGAACTGGAAGGCGACTTCTTTGGTGGCTTTTACCCCAAAGCGTAAATCGACAGTCGCATAGTCAGTATTATGTTTTTTCCAGTATGTAGCCAGCGTTTCTCCTCTCGATTTTCCGAAGAGAACCGTGCGTACATAGTCCATTAGGTCTTGTTGTTGCTTTTCACGTTCATCCATCATGAGATAGTCCACTGCCAGTATCTTGCTCTTCCATGCAAAATTGGCGCCCAAGTTGATGCGTTTCCATTGAAAATCAACCGTTGCTTTAAAGCTGTGCTTCGGACGGTATTTCAGATACTTGCCTGTATTCGATTTTTCTTTCATCTGAAGAGCATCAGTGTATAAATCTTCTATTTCATTACGTTCTTTGTAGTCGGCATCGCGGGGTTCGGTATATACGTATCCCAGATTATAGAACAGTTTCGTGTTCTTGTTGAAGTCATAAACACCGTTTGTCGAAATTTCCATACCGTAGATTTGCGCTTTTGATACGTTGTGGAACTGTGCTCCGATGCCAAAGCCTTTGCCGTCCGTCAGCATCTGGATAGCATCGCTGATGCTGTTGATCATGCTGTAGTCTGCATTATTGAACAGGCCGAACTGAAATTCAACCATGTCTCTGTATTCGGTATAGAATCCCGCTACGTCTACAAACCCTTGAAAGTTGCCTATCTTATATCCTTGCTTGAATCCCAATTCAGCATTGTAACCTTTTTCCGGCTTGATGCCGAGGTTCGGATAGATACCCACTCCTCCGATATCCTTGCGAAGATATTTCTCGTTGATGGACGGGTTGCGGTAACCTTGTCCGGCACTGGCGCGGATAAAGCTGTAATCGGCTAACTGATAGTTCAGTCCGGCACGGAACACCGGACGGAACGGGACTTTGGCCCCGAATATTTTCGTTTCGGCTTCACGGTGATGATTGTTCACACGATAATATTCGGCACGTACACCTGCCGATACGCTCAGGCGGTCCCAGAAGCGTTGGTCGTACTGGAAAAAGGCGGCTACATTATCGCTTTTGTAAACTTGATCCATGATGGAGGAATTGTAGCGGACATGTTCATAAGTCATTCCGGTAGTGATCTGTGCGCCGCCGTCCCATTTCTTGTTGAACTGGTAGTCGAGATAATAATTGTAGTTCTTGTCCGTTTTCGTCTGGACGTTGTTTCGGGTTGGATTCATTACGTTGGACAGCCAGGGAATGAGATCACTGGGAACTTGTCCGTTTTGTATGCTGCTCATCAGGTCACTTGGCAGTCCGTTGTCCATCACCCATAAGATGAGGTCACAATAATCGGCGGTGGTGGCGTTGGGGAAGATGTTGCCCAAGGAAGTGAATACCCCGTTCATGGCATCTTCCAGATTATTGTTGATCAGGCCGGAGCCGATGCCGACCAATGCCGGGTAGAGCGAACTGTAATCGCCGCCTGCTATATTCTGTATAGTCTGGGCGTTCGTTCCCATATTCCCAAGGATATCAGTGATGGATGCTCCCTGACTGGGCTTGACTATGTTGTCGGCACTATGGTAGAAACGTCCTTTGATCTTGTGTGACGTTCCGTTTTCCGGATTCACATAGTTGATGAACGGGTCGATGTGGAAGTTGTTCTCTTCGCGTCCCATGTTGGTGAAAGGAGAAGGTTTGTAAACTTCTGTTGGTGATCTCCAGATGAAGAAATCTCCGTATTGATTAGAAAGAAAGTCAACATTCAGACCATAGTTCAATATCTTCATACCCATGTCCGGTTGATGATAAGTCAGATTGCCGCCCATGCGGAAACGTTTGTTGTATCCTTGCTGCCGGTATCCTTCATCGGTAAAGAGGTTTATGCTGCCGCTGACATCGAAGTTACCGATACGGCGGGAGTGGGAGAGATCAAAGCCCTCATAAATAGGATTTCGTATACCACTGAGAAGGTTTCCGCGCAGGATGGGTTTGACGGAATATTTGTCGTCCTTCCAGAAACTCTTGTCACTCCATTGGTATTCGTCATTCTCGGCATCACCGTATATGCCGATATAGGCACTGAAGCGGGTTTTGGGTGTCAACCCCGGACGGGCGGTACGGATATTGATAATACCGTTGAGAGCAGACGAACCGTACAAAACGGATGAGGCTCCCTTGATGACTTCTATCTGTTCGATGTTTTCTAGAGGTACGGTATTCCAGTTGATTTCTCCGGTCTTGGGATTCAGTGTGCTCATTCCGTCTACCAGAATCTGGCTGCGGGCACCTACTCCGTAAGTCCATCCGCTGCCGCCACGCATGGAAGGCTGTTTGTCCACTATATCCACACCGGGCAGCGTGCGGAGAGTAGAAGTGATATCCGTCGGGGCCTGACGGGCGATATCGCCCGCTTTCACCAAGTCCATGGATACGGTGACATTACTGAGTTTTTGCTCAAAGCGTCCGGCGCTTACCACTACCTCTTCCAGCAGCTTGGTACTTTCTTTCATGTACACGTCTTTAATGATCACTTCACGTTTGCCGATAACAATGGGCATCAGAACGTCTTCATAACCGATATAGCTGAACACAAGGTCGACACCTCCCTCCGGAAGTTTGATTTCATACGCTCCGTTTATGTCGGACACGGTTCCTTGATTGCCGTGTAATTTGTACGTTACCGCTGCGCCAACCAAAGGTTCATTGGTATTGGCGTCATATATATGCCCTTTCAACGTTTGGGCAAAACTAGTCCCGAATCCGGCAAGGCAGATGAATAATGTCAGAATATATAGTTTCTTCATTGTTTCTGTAATTTATGTTTTTTTCTGGTGGAAAGTCTCATTCGTTTTTGTCTGTCAGGTCGAGTCCCAAGTCCAGTTGGGTGATGATAGACCAGTTATCATACAGTGGACCTATATAGGAATTGTACAACATCGGACCGAAGTTAGGAATACCTTCCATCGCTGGCTGAAGATTGGGGATGAAGGCTATGAGAGGGCTCAGTGCTTCCCTGTTCAGATAGATATGCGTATGTCCGTTCTCCTTTTCTATCTGCATGGGGATGCCTTCCTTTATCCACGAGAAGAACATCTGAAAACTTTGGTGATCCATATTGGCGATCATAGATAATAAAGAGTTATCCAATGATTCGCTCACAATTCCCAGTAGAGTCTTCAGTAAGAAAGGATTAGATTTCAGGATAGCATCTGCAATGCCTGCTATCAGATGAGCATCGACCGTCTGTCCCTGCCCTTGCATGGTCAGGCTGATAATACCCGGAAGGTTTAGTTTGACATAGAGAAGGTCATTTTTCAGATACCAGAAAGCCAGTCCCCGGGGAGACTTTGCATAATTGCGTCCCTGAGTTGCGTCAGTAATGTCATCGGCAGACAATGTATTGAACATTAACTTCATCATGATGAAATTAATGAGTTGTTGCTGGGATGCGGGATTATCCATGTCGATTTCGCTGAACTTCTGTTCCCCCAATTGCAGTTCGTCCGATGTATATTCGGCCGTAATGTTTCCGTCGGATTCCAAAGTGACACTTTTGAGTAATTGCGGTAAGAGGTATCCTCCCATGCCTTTTATAATAACGGATACGGTTGCGTACAAACTTCCCGCATCCTTTACCATCTCTAAATCCATGTCGGTATAAAGGGCTGCTGTCAGTATCTGATTGTCCGACTCTCCCCATTCATATTCGCCGGTTGTCTGATTGCGTACGACATCTTTTCCTCTGCCGCGTGTCAGTTCGCTCATCTGATAAGTTTTTATCCATTGATTTTGCGGCATCGTTACATTCAAATCCAGTTTCATCGTTTTCGGAGTAATGGAGCCGGCGTATTTCACAGTTGCTCCCGCGCACGAAACTGTTTCTCCGCTGAACGTATAGTTGTCTTCCTGCTCTGATAAGTTTATCCGGAATGATGTCTCTTTTTCTCCCGGAATGATATCGTTTAATGTCAATGTTCCTTTTTTACTGTCTTCCGTCTGAAAGTTGACGGTTTTTCCGATTAACTTTTCTCCGCTGTAGGTCAGGTCCAGAGTGGATGGTTTGATATACGAGCCATATTCCTGGCTGAGTTCTCCCGGCCAGAACAGCTTGTCATTGTAGGTTTCTTCGCAAGATGCAAGGAAGAATGTTGTACAAGCTACATAAAATAGTTTTCGTAATGTTTTCATTCTCTTTTTTGTTTTTATTTCAACGTATTTATTAAAACATTGCAAATGTCGGTTAATATTGTTTCTACATCAAGCTCTATTCTTGGTATTCGATGTTCTATTTTAACTATTTTATATGCACGTGTATTTGAATAGATAATTGTAATGTTCTCTTTTAAATAATAGATGTTCTGTTTTTCATATTTTAATAAAGGACTTGGAGGAAATTCGAATGGAAAAAGATATCTTTGTGGAACTAAATTTCTTAATTATGATCATAGATGATGCTCTTCCCAAGTTTGACCTTCCGGTCGATTTTGTTACAGATGACAGCATAACCGGCGATATTCTGAATCAATACGGTCGTTTTCCCTGCCATATAAAGGCGGGAGTCTTTGTTCTTTGCACGCGGGGAACTGTACGTGCCACTATCAACCTGTCCGAGTATACCATTACCCATAATGACTTTGTGACTGTCCTCCCCGGATCATTCATACAGATTCACGAAGTATCTTCGGATACCCGTGTTTGCTTTGCGGGCTTTTCTTCGGAATTTATCTCCCGTGTGAGCTATGTAGAGACTTATCTGGATTTTCTTCCTATGATTTTGGACAACCCTATTATGACATTACAGGAAGAGGTAGCGCAATTATACCGAAACGCTTTCAGCCTGCTTATCCGTGCCTATTCTTTACCGAACACACTGGATAACAAAGAGATATTAATGTCTATTTTTACTATATTCTTTCAGGGGGTGGGTGAGTTGTATAAACGCTGTAAGCCGACTACCAACGAACCTATCAAGCGGGAACATGAACTTTATCGCCAGTTTATCCAGTTGCTGATGACTCACTATACGCAGGAACACGAAGTTTCTTTTTATGCGAAGAAGTGCGGAGTGACTCCGGCTCACTTTTCCGGTGCTATCCGTAAAGCCAGCGGGCATAGCCCTTTGGCGATTATCACGGGAATTATTATCATGAATGCCAAGGCACAATTGAAGTCAACCCGATTGCCTGTAAAGGAAATTGCTTTTTCATTAGGATTTAATAATCTTTCCTTTTTCAATAAATATTTTCGTAAACATGTGGAAATGACTCCACAGGAATATCGGGAATGTTAATGGATGACGGTAGTCAGACCGATGATGAATGGGGATGCTCCGGAGGATGGTAAAACAGCAGTTTACCGTTGAAATAAGTCCTTTGGTCGATTATATTTGTGGAGATGAAGCAGCGATTCTATCTTTGTATCAGTAATTTGGAACAATGAAGCATGGAAAGACTGCGTAAACAACAATTGCTGGAGCAGAGCATTTATGGGGCTATTTGGACTGTTATTTTTCTCCTCCCATTGATAGGAGGATACTTTGCCGTCAGTGGTGGACTTGAAAAAGAAGAAATCCGTGTAATTGTTTATGATTCGTGGTTGAGCATTCTTCCTTTTTTCGTATTGTTTCTGTTGAATAATTATGGATTAGTTCCGTATTTCCTGTTTAAGAAAAAGTACTGGTATTATATTATTTCTTTGGTTTTTCTAATCTCTACTGCTTGTTGGGTTATTCCTGATCCCTCTATGGAGCGTTTTCCAAAGGAATTCAGATATGGCGATCTTCGCAAGGGTAAAGGAAAAATCCAGAGAGACCAGATTATTAAGATGAGAGAGAAGGCTCGGCAGGAAGAGTCTGTTCATTGGGAAACGCCTCGGGCAAACGATCCGGCTTTGGAAAAAATGCAACGACCGGGCGGCTTCCCTAAACCGACTCTTTATCCCATTCCTCCCTTCACCATCCGTTACCTTATTCATTGTGTAATTGCCTTTTTGATGGTAGGGTTTAATATTGCTGTCAAGCTGTTTTTTAAATCCTTTCGTGATGAGGAAATGCTGAAAGAACTGGAGCACCAGCGTTTACAGTCGGAATTGCAGTATCTGAAGTATCAGATAAATCCGCATTTCTTTATGAATACACTGAATAATATCCATGCACTAGTGGATATTGATACGGGAAAGGCTAAGAGTACGATTGTAGAACTTTCTAAACTTATGCGCTATGTGCTTTACGAGGCCAGTAATAAAACTATTCTGCTATTGCGCGAGGTTCAGTTTCTGGAGAATTATGTCACTTTGATGAGCTTGCGTTATCCAGAGAAAGTTTCTATTGAAAAGAATTTCCCTCTCGAAGTGCCCGAAGTTCAAATTCCTCCTTTACTTTTTATTTCTTTTGTGGAGAATGCCTTTAAACATGGAGTGAGCTACAGGAAAGAGTCATTTGTCCATGTTGTAATGCAACTGGAAGAAGGAAACCGTCTTGCTTTCAGATGTACCAATAGTACGGGGACTTCGTCTGACGAGCAGCATCACGGCATCGGTTTGGAGAATATACGCAAACGGTTGCGGCTGTTGTTTGGCAATGACTACACCCTCTCCATTACTGAGGAAGATGATAAATTTGATGTATTACTTATTATACCTTTATTATAATGAAATGTATAGCGATTGATGACGAGCCTTTAGCATTGAAGCAATTAACGGATTATATATCCCGTGTCCCTTTTCTATCTTTAGTCAAGTCCTGTCAGGATGCTTTTGAGGCGATGAAGGTGTTGGCAGACGAAGAGATAGACTTGATATTTGTGGATATCAATATGCCCGATTTGAATGGACTGGATTTTATCCGCTCTTTAATCAGCCGTCCGATGGTGATCTTTACTACTGCTTATTCTGAATATGCGGTAGACGGTTTCAAACTGGATGCTGTCGATTATCTGTTGAAGCCGTTTGAATTTCAGGATTTGCTGAAAGCAGCGGATAAGGCGCGAAAACAGTACGAATACCGGCTATTGGAACAGCAGGGAGAACTGGGAAATAGTTCGCAGATCAAAGGAGATTCCTTGTTTGTAAAGAGTGACTACAAAGTGGTGCGCATTGATGTGAAAAACATCCGGTATATTGAAGGGATGAGCGAATACGTGCGTATCTGTATAGAAGGAGAGGATAAACCGGTCATAACCCTTGCCAGTCTTCAAAAAATGGAAGAACGGCTTCCAACGTATTTTATGCGGGTACATCGTTCTTACATTGTCAATCTGCGTAAGATAACCGAAGTTTCCCGACTTCGTATCATCTTTGATAAAAATACATATATTCCTGTTGGTGATAATTATAAGGAGAGATTTTCGGAACATATCAGCAAGTTGAGTTTCTCTTAAGTATTTGGCTATTTACAGTATACAAGAGAACATCATTAAACATAAAAGCTCCGGAAGTAATCTTAACTTCCGGAGCTTTTATGTTTAAATAAGAGTGAATCTTTATTTGATACCTAGTTTCTTTGCAATTTCTTTAGGAAGTGCATCTTTGTGTACCAGGATATTCATTGTTTTGTAAGCAACGAATGCTTTGGATGCATACCAGATGCCTTTGTACTTACCACTTGTACCCCAAGAGTTCTTTACCATGAAGTATTCTTTTCCATTCTGATCTTTGGCGATACCGTAGATTACCATTCCGTGGTCATCTGTAGTTTCCCAGTTGTCGAAAGCTGTCTGGCGCATTTCCTGAGTGATTTCCATTTCCGGAAGCGGTTTGGAAGTCAGTTCTTTGCGTTTATCGGCAGCAGTCAGACCTG
>UMEX01012998.1_pt1 | contig 13726 bp, 8 predicted proteins | sample 1964871 | NCBI WGS metagenome assembly UMEX01 (sample SAMEA4836032, study PRJEB28245) | human gut metagenome | biome: gut microbiome; material: fecal sample | place: Denmark | collected 2008
TCCGGGCAAAGAAACGGATACCTTCATCGATCTGTTCCGTAATTCCCCGCACCGCTCGACAATAATCGGGGTTAAAACTCTCGTTATTACAAAACGAACATCCCCCCACACCCTTACTCCCATCCCGGTTAGGACAAGTGAATCCTCCATCTATCGACAACTTTTGTACTCTTTCCTCGAAAAGAGTTTTAAAAAAAGTCGGATAGTCATTATATCGTTTTTTACCGGGTTTAAATTTCATCTGGAACAAAATATTAACAGGTCGCAAAAATAAATATTTATCTGTTTAGAATTTAACAAAGATCACTAATTTTTTATGAGTACCCTCATTTTTACCGGAAAGTTACCTATTTCATACGTTTGCGTAGATTTTAACTATTTTTCCCTATTTATATATTCAAGAAAAAAAATTATCTTTGCATCCCTAAGATGAAATTTTGAGAAAAGAATGATCTATAAACAATCACTCCTGAATGTCAGGAGGTAAACGCAAAAATCTAACAGAATTATGAGTACGAAGTACGTTTACACCTTTGGTGACGGAAAAGCAGAAGGAAAAGCAGACATGAAAAACCTGCTAGGCGGTAAAGGCGCCAATCTTGCCGAAATGAATCTCATCGGAGTTCCTGTTCCTGCTGGTTTTACTATTACAACAGAAGTTTGTACCCTTTATAATCAAGAAGGAAAAGACGCTGTCGTAAAACTAATTGAGAATGACGTTAAAGCTGGCATTGCAGCTACAGAAAAGTTAATGAATGCCAAATTCGGATCAAAAGGAGAGGCCTTCCCTCTTTTAGTTTCCGTGCGTTCCGGAGCCAGGGTGTCCATGCCGGGTATGATGGATACAGTGTTAAACTTGGGAATGAATGATGATGCCGTTAAAATCGTGGCCGAAAAATCAGGTAACGCCAGATTTGCATGGGATTCATATCGTCGTTTCGTACAAATGTATGGAGATGTCGTGATGGGCGTTGCAGCCGGAAAAGGCGAACACAACCCGTTCGAAGTTGAAATCGACAAATTAAAAGCAGAAAAAAATATTTCTAACGACACAGAATTCTCGGCTGAAGACCTGCAAGAACTTGTTCGTCGTTTCAAAATTGTCGTTAAAACCAAAACCGGTAAAGATTTCCCGACCTGCCCGTGGGAGCAATTATGGGGAGCCATCTGCGCCGTGTTCGATTCATGGATGACGGAGCGCGCCGTTCTGTACCGCCAGTTGAATCAAATCCCGGAAGAATGGGGAACAGCGGTGAATGTTCAAGCTATGGTTTACGGAAACATGGGTAACAATTCCGCAACCGGAGTTGCTTTCACGCGTGATGCCGCTACCGGTGAAGATATTTTCAACGGAGAATACCTGATCAACGCGCAAGGAGAGGACGTTGTTGCCGGAATCCGCACCCCGCAGGAGATTACCATCGAGGGATCTCGCCGCTGGGCTAAAATGCAGAATATTTCAGAAGAAGAGCGTGCCGCTAAATATCCTTCACTGGAAGAATCCATGCCAGCCGCCTACGCAGAATTAAATGCCGTTCAACAAAAATTGGAAGACTATTTCCACGATATGCAAGACCTTGAATTTACCATCCAAGACGGTAAATTATGGATGTTGCAAACCCGTAACGGAAAACGTACCGGTACGGCTATGGTAAAAATGGCGGTTGACATGCTCGAACAAGGCATGATCAATGAAGAAACCGCTATACTTCGCTTGGAAGCGGCTAAACTGGATGAATTACTTCACCCGGTATTCGACAAAGAATCACAATCCAAAGCAAAAGTATTAACCAAAGGTTTACCGGCATCCCCGGGAGCCGCTTGCGGACGTGTCGTATTCTTTGCTGACGAGGCGGAAGAATGGAAAAACAGAGGCGAGCAAGTAATATTAGTTCGTTTGGAAACTTCTCCCGAAGATTTACGCGGAATGAACGTTTCCGAAGGTATCCTCACCGCACGCGGGGGTATGACCTCTCACGCGGCTGTTGTTGCCCGCGGTATGGGTAAATGCTGTGTTTCCGGAGCCGGAGAAATCGTTGTTGATTACCACAAACGTACCTTTACCGTGAAAGGTGTTACCATCAATGAAGGCGACTGGATTTCTTTGAACGGTTCTACCGGAGAAGTTTACTTGGGTAAAGTAGCCACCACCGAGGCGTCACTGGACCATGACTTCAGAACTATCATGGATTTGGCCGAGAAACATACTCGCATGTACGTGAGAACCAATGCAGACACACCTCGTGATGCCAAAGTAGCACGTGATTTCGGAGCCAAGGGTGTTGGTCTTTGCCGCACGGAGCACATGTTCTTCGAAGGCGACCGTATTGACGCCATGCGTGAAATGATCCTGTCTGATACCGTTGAACAACGCCGTATCGCTTTGTCAAAAATCCTCCCGATGCAAAGAAGTGACTTCGAGGGAATCCTTGAGGCTATGGACGGATTCGGAGTTACCATCCGTTTGTTAGACCCGCCATTACATGAATTTACCCCGAACGAGCCGGAATCTCAAAAATACATGGCTGAAAAAATGGGTATTTCAGTAGAAGTTGTCAAAGAAAAAGTGGATGCGTTACACGAATTCAACCCGATGTTAGGTCACCGCGGTTGCCGTTTAGGAATCACTTACCCGGAAATCACCGAAATGCAAGCCCGTGCAATCATTGAAGCTGCTTGTAACTTGAAGCTGAAAGGCTTTAACCCGAAGCCGGAAATCATGGTTCCGTTGGTAGGTACCGTGAAAGAATTAAGACAACAAGCGAACATCATCCGTTGCACTGCTGACGTGGTATTTGCAGAAAAGGGCGTGAAAGTAGATTACATGGTAGGAACCATGATTGAAATTCCTCGTGCTGCGTTAACCGCAGACCAAATTGCAGAAGTTGCAGAATTCTTCTCTTTCGGTACGAACGACTTAACCCAGATGACTTTCGGATATTCTCGCGATGACGCTGGTAAATTCTTACCGGAATATATCAAGAAAGGTATCTTGAAAACCGATCCGTTCGCCGTATTGGATCAAGAAGGCGTGGGACAATTAGTTCAAATGGGAGCCCAAAAAGGACGTTCAGCCAACAGCAAGTTGAAACTCGGAATCTGTGGAGAACATGGTGGAGAACCTTCTTCCGTGATCTTCTGTGACAAAGTGGGTATGGACTACGTTTCATGTTCACCGTTCCGTGTGCCTATCGCACGTTTGGCTGCCGCGCAGGCTGCTATCATGCACACCAACAAATAAGACAATTTTTAATAAATAAACGAGGAGCTGTTTTTTAAGGAGACAGCTCCTTTTTTCATGTTTGATTCTACACATTCTTCTCCTAAATTTTTCGTGCGATCTCCCCCGAAAGCTATTTCTCTTTCCAGTAAATGGTAAAAATATGTTATTCATTCACGACACAAATTCATCACCCACTAACGCATAGAGCCATTTTTTAGATTAAAAATACAATAAATATATTGATACATATATTTACATCTCAATTCTACTTGTTAAATTCATTCTAAATAACAATATTAACATTTTACATATTATTTACATATAAAATAAATAATATCGGGTGAGAACAGTAGGCAAATTATCGACATAAAGAAGCTAGTTAAACAATATAAAAACAGCATAATAGCAATATTTTTGAAAATATCAAAAAACGATCATTTATTCCGACAACAAAAATACAATATTTAATCATATAACGTTTTTTTTGAAATTACTTTTTTGTAACTGATAATTATATAGTTATATGGTTTTTGTATTATATAAAAATTGTTAAACAAATTAACATCATTAAATGATCATTTTTTGATATTGACAATAAATCAGAAATATTACAAATCATGAAGGTGTATGCAATCATTCTTATTTTAATAATGCTTTTAACTGGAAGCATAATGCGTGTTCGGGCTCAGGAACATCAACACAAGACAGACTCGACAAACAACATTGTCCTCTATTTTAAAATTGACGGGGCTATTTTAGATAGCACGTACATGGGAAACAATGAATCTTTGAAGAAACTGGATGAGTTAATCAAAAATGAATTAATCATACCTAATCTCGACTCCATTACCATCGTGGCCTCCTCTTCTCCTGATGGCAAGGAAGCATACAACCTGGAGTTATCGAGGAAAAGAGCCGAAAGTGTCAAAGCTTATATCACGGGGAAATATCCCGAGATCAAAAAAGAGCTTGTCTATGCACGATACACCGGTGAGAACTGGGTTGATTTCAAACGTATGATCGAAACGGATAAAAACATCCCGCACCGGGAAAGATTAATTAACATCATAAATTCCGATCGTGAGAACGGAGCCAAGGAATGGTTGATCAAGACTCTAGCGAACGGGGAATCATGGCGTTATATCAGGAAAAACTTCTTACCACAATTACGCACGGGTGCTGTCTGCGTGATCTACTATAAGCGGGAGCCTGTCAAGGAAGAAAAGAAGGAGGAACCGAAGAAAGAAGAGAAGATTATCCCTCCACAAAAATCGGAACCGGAGACTCCGGTCATCCCGCTAATCATCTCGAAACCGTTATTCGCCATGAAAACGAACCTTCTCTACGACGTGCTTTCGGCCGTGAACCTAGAAATAGAAATTCCCATCGGTAAACAATGGTCCGTGGCTGCAGAAGGAATATTCCCGTGGTGGAAAGCATCACGTGCCGACTGGACCATGCAATTACTATCGGGACACGCCAGCGTGAAATACTGGCTCGGGGATCGTGACGCAAAAGAAGTTCTCACGGGATGGAACATTGGCCTTTACGGCGGAGTGGGGAAATACGATCTACAACTTTTCGATAAAGACGGGGAACAAGGCGACTTCTTTGATGCAGGTCTTCAAGCCGCTTACGCTCACAAGATCGGCAAGCATTTCCACATGGAGTATAGCCTCGGCGTGGGTTATTTACAAAGGGACACGAAAGAGTATGATAAAGTGAACGACACGATGTACGGGGACATAAAAGTTTTCAGGTTCCCGTGGAAAGTAGAGAGGAAACAATGGTTTGGTCCAACGTTCGCAAAAGTTTCCCTCGTTTGGTTATTAAATAAAAAAACAGTAAAAAAAGAAGGAGGTGTGAAATGAAAAACATAATTTATATCGCAACTCTTTGTTTCACACTTGCCTGCTCTTCATGCGACAGGGACAATCTGTTTTACGCCACGGAAGAACAAGGATTTGTACGCCTGAATATCAATTGGGAACCCTCACAATTAGAACCGAACGGTACCTCAGCCTACGTGTTCGACAACGAAAGCGGAAAAGCTGTCTGTGAATGTTTGATCAGCAGCGACCCTAACACGATTGATATTCCCCTTTACCCGGGTAAATATGACATCATGGTGATAAACAACACGGAAGAGGAATTAGCAAGCATTGACTTTACCGGTATCGAAAACCTACACACGTTCAACGCTGTCATTTCGGCCAATAAAGAGCCGAAGTACGCGAATCTATTATCAAAAGCAGAAGATAATAATTCCTACTTGACAGCATGCGACATCCTAGCCAGAGCACTCGTCAAGGCGATCGAGATTACCCCGAAAGATATTCACTATTACAAGGAAAAGCCGGCTACCGGAGAACACGAGGTCAGCCAAACGATCGAAGTCACCCCGGAACGACAAACAGAATTAATCGACATTGAGGTAAAAGTGATGAACATCACGTCAGCTGCCGGGGCCCCACGTTCCCACCTGACGGCCATGTGTGAAAGCGAAAACATGGAAAAAGCGATAAAGTTCGGGCATGGTATCACACACGAGTTCGTGCTGAACAACAAACGGGTAGACCCGGACAACTATAAACTCGCCACGATCACGAAGCAACTCATCTCGTTTGGTCCGGAAAAAGCAAACGGGAAATGCCTCAATGATCACCAACTCGTTATGAATTTCATCCTCGTGAACGGAGAAACCCACACGGTTTCCCTTAACGTGAAAGATTTAATTGAAACTTCACATGACGGGGTACAAACCGTCCACAAAATCCGGGCCGAGGTGACTCTCCCGGAAGCCATCGGTAACGGTGACGGGGTTTTCCACCCCGAGATTGAAGAATGGGAAGAAATTGAAGCGGAATTGCCAATTTAAAAATAATGAATTATTCATTTTAATTTACTGATCATGAAAAAGAATCTATTGTACATGCTAACCGCTGCTGCCATGCTTGCCGGTTGCGCAAAAAACGACGTAGTTGATTCAGAAATCAACAAGGAGGGTAACCTGATCGGGTTCTCCACTTACAAGAACATCTCCAGAGGAAACCCGGTAGATAACAATAACGAATTTTTAACGAAAGACAACGCCTTTGGAGTAACGGCATTTATCAAGACGGGAGCAGGTGAAACCCCAAATGCAAGTCCTTACATGGGAACGACTACCGAGGGCATTCAAATCGTATCTGACGGGACGAAATGGACTTACGCCCAAACAAGCGATCAAGCTTACTGGCCTGTGAATGGCGAATTGCTTAATTTTTACGCCTATTCCCCGTACGGGAATAAAGCTATCACGGCGAAAACTTTCGCCACGACCGGTTTAACGTTGAACTATACCGTTCCAGCCGAAGAAGCCGACCAAGTGGACTTAATGTACGCTGTTGCCACAAATCAAACAAAACCTAGTGACAAAAACAGCGTAACCATGCCATTCAAACACGCCTTGACTCAGGTGCATTTTGCAATCGGGACAAGTGCCACAAACCTGTTCGTGGATGTTGAGGAGAACGGGATTCAAATTCACAATCTGAAAAACACGGGAACTTTTGCATCTTCGACAGAAACATGGACTTTGAACCCTGATGTTGCATTAACCGAATACACGGTTACATCCCCTGCCATTGAGGAAGCAGGTTATAAAGTAGAGAATGACGCTCAAACATTCACCCCGATCGGAAGCGCAGACAAGGCATTAATGCTATTGCCACAAACCTTAACAGCAAATGCAGCAAATGTAGAAAATGGTAATTACCTGACGATCAGTTGCAAGATATACCAAAAACTTGCAGATGGTACAAAAATTTATCTAAAAGGTAGCAAAGATGACTATGCTCCTGTACCAGTCGGTATTCCCGAAAGAACGTGGGAAAGAAATCAAAAGATCACTTACAACTTAAACATCGGCGCAACAGGAGGCATTTTGGATCCGATCGAATTCGAAACGGAAGTAGAAGAGTGGCAAGCTGTTAATGGTGGTACCATCGAAGTAAAATAGCCCTTGCGCTTCACGCAACCTTAAACATGGCCTAACGGCTCACTCGCGGGCGGTTGAACGTCTGTCCGCGGGTACTAATAAAACCTCAAAAAAGTCAAACGATGAAAAGAAAAGAATACATTTTACTGTCGGCAGCCCTATTGATCGCGTTCACATCGTGCGACAAAAACGACCCGGAACCTGCCAACGACGGTGATAAAATAGATTTTATTGCCACGCCATTTCACGAATCCTTCATCCAGACAGACCAAGCCCGGGGAAGCGAAACGGGAAACGACGATATGCTAGATTTCGGTGTATACGCCTACTACACGGCCGACGCTTTTATCCCGGGGACTAGCACCCCGAATTTCATGTGTAACACCCGCGTGAAAAAGACAAGTGGCACATGGACTTACGAGCCTCTCATGTTCTGGACTAATAATGGGAACCTGTCATTTTTCGCCTATTCCCCTTACGCAAACCAAGGAGATCCGTACACCTCTTTAAGTTCCACCTCCTCCACAGCGGGGTATCCCCAACTAACCTACACGGTACCGGATGACGTGATTACCCAGCGAGATTTACTCGTATCCGTTCCCCTACTCAACCAAACGAAAACATCGAGGAACGCCGACGGTAAGTTACCATTAACATTCCGACACGCCCTCTCGTGCATCGTGTTCAATGCCAAGATGACAGACGCTTGCGATTTCCCGGTGAAAGTAACCTCCATCACCCTCGGGAATTTCAAGAACAAAGCGACACTCTCTTACGACGTCAGCAACACCCCGGGAACATTTTCTTGGACAATGGCAGGAGATGCCTCGGACAAACCCTATTTGCTGACCATCAACAACGGACTACTAGAGGACGTGAACTTGAAAACAATCACGAACACATACCAGTCAATCAGCACCGACAACGCATTCTTGATGCTATTGCCACAAGCGATTGATGAAACAGACGAGATTAAAGTCACCGTGGAATACCAAGTAACAGGAAATATTCAGACCCAAACGATAACAGTCCCACTAAACCGGATAATAAGTACTTTGATCGCCGGGCAACGCTACTCGATAAATATACTAGTTTCCACTTTGGCAGACTTAACATTAACCTGCACGGTAGAGTCATGGCAGCAACAAGCAATTAACGTACCCGAATTTAAATAACAGAAAACTATGAAAAGATATATATACATCGCATATGCCTTGATTCTTACCCTAGCCGCCTGTCAAGATGATAAACTCGGGGACCATGAAAATAGCGGGAATGCAACATTAACATTGAGTTTCAACTCTTCAGACAACACGCTGTCACGCACCGTGTCAAGTGACGAGGATGAACAAATAATAAGCAACGCTTACGTGTTCGTTTTCAATCAAGACGGGAGCAAGGTGTTCGGACAATTTTACAACAACATACACCAATCAAAGACTTACACGACCAAGGTGGAGAACATTCCCGCCGGGAACGGCAAGACCATAGCTGTTATCGCGAACATCAACACGACGATTCACGACCTGAACGACACGAAGCTGGATGCCGTCACCTCGAAAGCCGATTTGCTGGCACTGACATCGCACATGCAGGGAAAATACATCGAGAGAGGAATCCAGTTTCTGATGAGCGGGATGAAAGAAGGAGCCGAGTTAATAGCAAACCAAAATAACACGATCGACATCCCATTGACACGAACCGACGCGAAAGTACGTTTCAACGTGCAAACGAAAGAAGGCGTAACATTCACCCCTCGCGAGTGGCAGATCGTGGCTATACCGCGAGCAGTAAGCGTGTTACCGAACACCACACAAGGACAATTTGAATTTGAGAATTACTTTAACAGCGAGTGGAATAACTTTGAAATCTCCACCACGAACGCCATCACGTTCGCGTTCTACATACCCGAAAACAAAATAAACCCCAAGGAAACAATACCCGCGGAGGGGGAGTATCGCAATCAATATGCCCTACGAGAAAAACAAGAAAAAACATCTAACGCAGACGGAAGCGTGACAAACGGGGCTTACCGGTACGCAGATCAACGGGCGACCTACGTGAAATTAAAAGGAAATGTTTTTTATAGCATCGCCGGAGGACAAGAAATTTCAGCAGACGTAACTTACACCATTCACCTCGGAGGAGTGAATGGCGTGAACGATTACAACAGCCTCAGAAATCATTTTTATACTTACACGGTAACCATCAATAGCGTGGATGACATCATCGTCGAGGTTGAATCAACAACAGGCGAAGAACCCTCACCCGGAAGCGAGGGAGATATTGTTGTCGCCGAACGAATTAAAAGATTCGATGCCCACAATGAAATTTTCACGACAACTTTCGAGCAAAAGAATATCGACGAGAGCTTGACTTGGAACGTTTACACCCCATTCTCCAATGGAGCAGAAAATGAAAATCCCAAAGACTATGACTGGATATATTTCAACATTAACACAAAAAGTAGAAATTTTTATACCGAAACTTTTGTAACCTACCAAGGAGATGATGGTGTTTACACGGATGCCGAATTCAATGATCCGAACTACCAACACCCCCTGGATCGTTACATGAACGATATAAACAGGGGAACACAGAAAATGCTAAACATCAAACAACTCGTCAGCATTTTGAAGGAATGTAAACGCAGGTATTCCGCATCACAAAGCAACCATTTATTTGATAGTGGAGACAAAATCATATTTACCACCTATCTTAAAGAGTATTACTATGACGTGAACCCGGAAAACACATCTGAAACCGTGGAAAACGGGCTTTGGAAAAAATTCGTCAACACACAGGAAAGAGTACTCAATATTCTATCCAATCTTCAATACAGCCAAGACCAGATGAGTACCAAATCCACCGCATTGTACTCCATCAGGCAATCATCCATACAAACCATGTATAACAAGAACTTGGATGAAAACTTTACCGCATGGGGTTCCGAGGCCATACAGGATGAAACTCTTCTCCTGTTTGAAACAGGAAGAACTAGAACGAATCGCACGTATAACGATCTCAATAACGGTCGAAAAAATTCTATCAACATGTGGATTGGAAACGAAACCATGCATTGGGACGACTACATAGAGCCCGCGACGTGGGAAATGCGAGATTCGTATGAAGCGGCAAAATACAAATGCTTGCGCCTTAATCGCGACATGAACGGAAACGGGCAAATCGACAAGGAGGAAGTTCAATGGTACTTGGCCAGTATCAATCAACTCTCGGACTTGTGGATCGGAGAAAACTCCTTTGACTCGCAATCCCGACTATACAAATTCAGCACGTGGGAAATAAACAAACAATGGTACGCCAGCAGCACCGTACTAGATAAAGACCGCCAAGGATGGGGTACTAATTGGGATCCTTATACTTACAGGGACAATCCCGAGATATTGTGGTCCTCGGAAGGTTCAACCGTCGGTTCTTTAAGTGGGGCCGGCCCCTTCGCCTCGACCAAGGTGTACTACAGGTGTGTCAGGAATCTGGGATTAGCCAAAAATGCAAGCGAAAATGACCATCCAGAAGATTTCGTCACGTATGATGCCGCAAACAGAACCATCACCTTAACAAAACTAGATCCCAAATCGATACGAGGTTTCAGTACCGTAGAAGAGTTGCCCAATCACAACGAACGAGACGTTCGCGGGTACAACAAACCTTGGAACGCTTTTGAAATACATGCCGATACATACGGAAACGGGTTAACCTGGAAGGCGGTCAACGACCGCTCTCAACCCGGAGGAACAAATCCGGTATGCCCCAAAGGATGGAGGGTTCCCAATCAAAGAGAACTGGCATTAATGTACTCTAGGATGCCAAGAAACGCGACCTCTTGGCCCTTGAAGAACCATTTTTCCAGAAGTAGTTTCAGCTTTAACACAGCCGGTGGCGAACGCGTTGGTTTTTCCGTTGAAAATGAAGGATCGGTATATTACTTGATTAATCACAAAGACGAAGACCGTGGCGGAGTCCGCTGTGTAAGAGACATTAATTAGTAAAAAAAGTATATATGAATAAACGAGAACTTACAGCACTTATCGCAGAGCGCACCGGATTCAAGAAAAAGGACGTTCACACGACGCTACAAGCTACGATCGACTGCATTTCCGAGGTTATACTCGCCGGGGGACGGGTGACGTTCATGGGATTCGGTTCCTTTTATACCCAAGAGCGAGGCCCGCGAATAAGTTACAACGTGTACTCGAAAGAACGACGACACCTTGATTCCCGGAAAGTGATAAAATTTAAACCAACGTTACAAAAAAGAAAATAAATGCAACCAGAAAGGGGACTCTTTTCATCAAGATTCCCTGAATACCGAGGCGAGATTCCGCGATGGATCTCGCCTTCCTCGTTATTCATCGCTCCTGCATACAATAAACTTTCCGGGATAAGACTCACCCTGAAACCACGATTTTTTACTTGTAACTTCCCCACATTAACTCTATCTTTGTCGAAGATTAATTTAAAACGCTATGCAACAAAATATAGAACATCCTGAAAACGAAGCTTGTTATGAAGGACTGGCCGTCAACAAGGGTATCGAACAGCCGGATCCCGTGAACCCGGCCATCGCAGAAAGATTGAAGCATCTGAGGAAAAAGACGCTTACCGCGGACGAGTACGTGGCAGGTATTCTTCGCGGGGACATTAACATTTTAAGCCAAGCCATTACCCTCGTGGAAAGCGCCCGCGTTGACCACCAAGCCATGGCACAGGAAGTAATCAACCGTTGCCTCCCGAACACGGGTAAATCCGTCCGTATCGGGATCACGGGAGTACCCGGGGCCGGGAAAAGTACTTTCATCGAGGCGTTCGGGAAATTCCTTACCGGACAAGGACATAAAATTGCCGTGCTTGCCATCGACCCGAGTAGTGAACGTTCAAAAGGGAGTATTCTTGGAGATAAAACCCGTATGGAAGAGTTAGCCTGTGATCCACACGCCTACATCCGCCCTTCCCCATCGGCCGGCTCGCTGGGCGGCGTTGCCCGCAAAACGAGAGAGGCCATGTTGCTCTGCGAGGCTGCCGGATTTGACATTACCTTGATTGAAACCGTCGGGGTCGGTCAAAGTGAAACTGCCGTACATTCGATGGTCGATTTCTTCCTGCTGGTACAAATTGCCGGAGCCGGGGATGAATTGCAAGGCATCAAGCGAGGCATCATGGAAATGGCCGACAGTATTATCATTAACAAGGCTGACGGTAACAACATCACCCGTGCCGAACTTGCTAAAGTTCAGTTGCAAAATGCTCTTCACCTCTTCCCCCCTCACGAATCAGGCGTGGAACCGAAGGTCATGACCTGCTCCGCTTACGAGAAAACCGGGATCAAGGAAATATGGGAAAACATACTGCACTATTGCAGCGAAACCCAACAAAGCAAATATTTCGACATCCGTCGCAGCGAACAAGCCAAGTACTGGATGTACGAAACCATTGACGAACAACTGAGGAATCGTTTCTACCAGAGCCAGAAAGAACAAATAAAAGAGGCAGAAGAAAAAGTGCAGCATAACGAGGAAAGTTCTTTTGCTGCGGCCTTCCGCTTGTTAGACAACTATTTCAAGGAAGATACGAAACTATAATCGTAAAAATACTTCCAACCTACTCGGAACGGGAGAATATCCGAAATCACCTTTGGATGATCTCCCGTTCTGGTTTTATATAACCTGAGTACAGTTTCTCACAGGGCTTTCCATGTAAATTACCTGACTGTTGGGCGACTGTTGGCAGGTAATTAGGCGCCATCGCCCGATTGTCGCCGCCTAATCGCCCGATTATCGCCGCCATTTTAACAGATGATTAGTAAAAGTAACATAGGACACATCCGCACGAAACAAGACAACAATAGGTCAACATAGAGACAATTTCAAACTTTTATCTATTCTAAACCCCGATAAAAGTATTGATTTATGTTAGGACATACCAACACATATTCCGAAAATACAGTTTTAAGATAAGTACAAGCGTCAAATATTCCTTTGTAGAAGAATCATTAAACGAACGTTTAATGCCACTCAAATATAAACAAATTTCGCCAAATTCTCACAAATCATTTCTTTTTTTTGAATCTGTGTATCAACAATTCACAGGTTATTAAAAAATTATTATATTTGTTAGGTATGGATGAAATGAATTTTTATTAAACGTTGGTTTAATGATATAGAAGGATTAATGTAGCCTTTAGAAATTCAGAGTCCGCCTCTATGGTTGCAAATTATATGTGAAAGAACATGTTACATTCCCATCGGCATCGCTTAGGCGATGCCGGGGACATGTTCAATTCTTTTAAACAAAAATCCTGTTTACCCGCAAAAATTCGGAATTTCGGCTAACATTTGAAATTTTCCATCCCCGGAGATCTCCCCGCAAAAATGCAAGCACCCGTTCGTTATCGCGATAAAACGAGCTGCAATGGACAGATTATACTGGAATGCCTGATCGAAGACGACTTGCGACAACGCCACGGAAGGCGCTTTACACTCCACGATCAAGTAAGGGTTCGCCTG
>UMEX01045416.1_pt1 | contig 13370 bp, 9 predicted proteins | sample 1964871 | NCBI WGS metagenome assembly UMEX01 (sample SAMEA4836032, study PRJEB28245) | human gut metagenome | biome: gut microbiome; material: fecal sample | place: Denmark | collected 2008
TGTAAAGATCGCAACTGCTCTCTTGCCGCTGAAGAATGCCAGTGCATCCGGCAGTTTTACAGTCTTATATTTGTTGTAACATGCAGAACCGATGAGACCGGAAAGAATACCAACGAACTGGTTGACGATCTTTCCAAATGCAGGTGCTGCCTCATGTCCGGTAATACCGGCAACAGCACCGGGACTTAACAGTGTGGTGATCATGTACATGGAAACAAGACCTGCCAGACCTGCTGTACCATCTGAGTCATCTGCCATACCTACGGCTACACCTACTGCAAACAGCCAGGACATGTTATCGATCAACGCACCCCCTGCTTTGATCAGGAACAGTCCGATTGAGTAAGCTAAGCCCCCCGCAGTAAATCCCTGAACCTCACCTGCCATAGCTGCCGGTGCCAGGATGTATCCGATACCCATAAGGATACCACATACTGGCAGACACGCCACTGGAAGCATCAGTGACTTACCAAGTTTCTGAAAGAACTTCATCATAACTAAAAACCCCTTTCTTTTGTTGCCGTTTTTTTATCCCGGCTTATTTATTTGAACCCTTCTCCTGGTTTCAAATCCCCTTTATATCCATGTTGATGTTCATTACAGAGTAATGATCTCGTCCATGGCTTTTACGGCTTTTCCCGTATGGCATACCATATCCGGGAAATCAGAAACATTGCAGACGATCACCGGTGTTATTACCTCATAACCCGCTGCTTTGATCTGCTCTATATCTGCTGTGATCAGCAGATCCCCTGCCTTTACTGTGTCACCCTGTTTTACATGGGTGATAAAGAACTGACCCTTTAAATTCACAGTGTCTAAGCCAATGTGAACGATCACATCTGCACCGCTCTCTGTACGGATACTGACCGCATGTCCGGTTTCAAATAATACAGTTACCTCTCCGGATGCAGGCGCTTTAAATTCATTTTCCGAAGGCAGGATGGCTACGCCTTTTCCCAGTATCTCCTGGGCAAATGCAGGATCCGGCACCTCGCTTAAAGGCACTGCCTGACCGGCTACAGGTGCAAGGATTTGGCCTTCCTCTTTTTTTCCACCGAATAATTTTTTAATTCCCTGAAACATAATAATTCCCCCTTAAAACAAAAACCAATTTTGAACAAATATCTGTTTCACATAATATCGTTCAAAATTGGTTTTGCGTGTTGCCTTAGAGCAACCAATATTATCAAGAAAATAACGATAGGGCTATAATATCATCATTACCCCTATAAGTCAATGCACTTTCTTTCGGTCTTTGTCTATTTTACCGAAAAATCCTATTTTATTATTGCTTTTTCTGCCTATTTTTTCTGTTTTTCTTCCGCTGTCCTTAAAAGTCCTGCCTGGATCGTGATGCAGGTTGCAATAATCAGGAATAATGGGTAAACAGAGTATGGCAGGATAGCAAACGGGGATATGTTCGCCATTTCAGATGTCATCAGCATACCGCCGTCATGAGGCATAACAGCTAAGAATGCACAGGCAAAAATATCTACCAGGCTTGCCAGACGCTTTGGCGCGATCTTGTACTTGCTGCCGATCTCTTTTGCAATAGGACAGGTAACGATGATAGCAATCGTATTATTGACCATAGCACCGGATAAAATACCGGAAAGGATACCGATACCATATTCTGCCTGTTTTCTGTTTTTGATCTTTTTGGTGATCGTATCGATCATCCATTCAATACCGCCGTAATACCGTACCAGACCGATCACACCGGATACCAGGATAGCAACAATACTGATGCTGAACATATCAGCCATTCCATCACCTACTGCCATGGCGATATCAAAGAAGCCTACATTTCCCTGTAAGAGTCCTACAATAAAGGTCATTAAAATACCAATGAACAGTACCACAGCTACATTGATACCCATTAACGCAGTTACTAAAACGACAATATAAGGAGCGATCTGGAACAGGTCAAAAGCACCTACTTCAATGCTTCCGCTGCCTGCTCCCCCTATAAATCCATAAAAGATCAGAGAAAGAACAGCTGCCGGAAAGGCAATGAAGAAGTTCATGCGGAACTTATCACGCATCTCAGATCCGCAGCCTTCTGCTGCTGCAATGGTGGTATCAGAGATCATGGACAGGTTATCACCAAAATAAGAACCGCCGATCACTGCCGCACAGACGATAGCCGCATTTAAGCCTGCGCCTTCCGCTACGCCCAAAGCAACCGGAGCCATAGCTGCCATGGTACCCATGGATGTTCCGATGGCTGTAGAGATAAAGCAGCACATCATAAATACGCCAGGAACCAGAAGCTTGACCGGAATATAGTGTAAACACAGGTTAATTACAGAAGTCTTGCCGCCAATAGCTGCTGCTGCGCCCTGAAATCCGCTGGTCATAAGATAGATCAGAACGATCATCATAACACCGCTGCGGCCCATATTTTCTGTAAGGACATCTACCTTCTCTGAAATCTTCACCCCCGGTGCCAGAATAAGGGCAGACGCAATTCCCACAAGCAACGCTACATGGCGTGGGAAATAGCCAAAAGGACTTTCCGCTCCCATAACCGAAAACACAATACCACAACCAATGTAAGTTCCTAAAAATACGATCAGCGGCAGAAAGGCCAACGCCCCCAGTTTCTTGTTTTCCATAAGAAATTCTCCTTTTCGTGCCTGCATCTTCTGCAAAGCATTTTTGTATTCCCATTAAACCATTATAAACGCTTGTAAAGAAACGCACAATACCCCCATATGTCAGATCCGGTCCGACCATGAGGGATGCGCAGTTATATTATTATTTTATGCTGCTTTTTGTGCCAGTTTTTTTCTGTGGATCCAGTCTTTTCCTTCTACAAATCTTGTAATGACCATGGCAAGTCCAGTATCACCTGTTACATTGACTACAGTTGCAGGTGCATCGGTAATGGTTCCGATGAGAACCATGATCGGGATAGCTACTGTAGGGAAGCCGAATGCAGATATGATAAAGATCTCAGCTACATAACCGCCTGCAGGGATTCCTCCCATAACAACAGATGCGATAACAGCTACCAGGATAGACATTAAAATGTTTCGTGGGGTTGCATATTCCATATGGAATACTGAGCATAAAAACGCTACCTTAATGATCTGGATCACACATGCGCCATCTTTGTGAAGATTTGCACCTAAAGGAATAACAAGATCTGCAATCTCATCGGGAATACCAATTTTCTTTGCCTGCTGTAAATTAACTGGCAGAGTTGCTGCTGAAGAGCAGGTACCAAGAGCAGTTAAGGTAGATGGCACGCAGGTTGCCCACCATATGCGTACACCTTCCATGCCGCCACCGATATAAGCAAATACTGTCTGTGAAACAACATAATAGGCAACGATCACAAACAGGTACATGACAATTGCTTTTGACAACGGTCCGATCACATCACTGCCGTTAGAACCGATCAGGATCGCAAAATAACAGCCAAGTCCTAAAGGGGCCAGTTTCATAACGATATTGATCACGTTTACGATAGCTGCTGTAAGGCGATCCATAGCTTCTACGATCGGCTTGCCCTTTTCACCGGTCTGGATGATCGCAATAGAGAAAATAACAGTAAATACGATCAGTGCCATCAGGTTAGATTTAGAGAACAGAAGCGGGAAATCACCGACTGTAAACATTCCCAGTACATTCATGCTTCCACTGGCATCTGCTACATCCTGTGTTAAAGAAACAGTAGAACCTTCCGCCGGATCAATGACCAGACAAGGAGCTACCATAAACAGGCATGCAATAACACCGGAGACAATAACACCGATCAGGAAGATCATTAAGATCTTTCTGAGTTTTGCAAGATCCTGCATTTTTGCGATCGCCGCTGTTAAAGAACAGAAGATCAGCGGTACAACACAGCAATACAGCAGATTTAAAAATGTATCGGCAATGGGCTGGAGCACACTTGCTCCAGGTCCCCAGAAAAATCCAATCACACCGCCTGCTACCATAGCTGCCAGCAGTAAAATAGACGATTTATATGTATTCCAGAAAGTTTTCATCTCTTATCTTCCCCCTGACTATGCCCACTTTGTGTGGTTGTCCAGTGCAGCTTTTAACTGCTCCATTGCCTTTACTACGGTAGCTCTCGGGCATGCAAGGTTAAATCTTTCAAACTGTGCAGTTGCCGGTCCGAATACCTTACCGCTGTCTAACCAGAGATGTGCTTCTTCTACCATAATGTGCTCTAATTCTTCATCTGTAAAACCATATCCTGAAAAATCAACCCAGGTAAGATAGGTTCCTTCAGGATCTACGAAATGAGCCTTCGGGAAGTTTTCCTTTACGAAATCACGCATGTAATTCATATTTCCGGTAATATACTCTACCAGTTCATTTACCCATTCATCACCCTTTGTATAAACAGATTTTACTGCAACCCGTCCCATAATGCTTCCCTGGCTGTAACCTGCTGCTGCATTTGCCTTACGGTATGCTGCGCGGAGTTCCGGATTTTTAATAATAATGTTGGCTGGCTGAAGTCCTGCTACGTTAAAAGTCTTACTTGGAGAAGTATACAGTACCAGACTGTTATGGTACTTTTCATCCAGAGTCATGAAGCTTGTAAATTTGAAGCCAGGATATGTAAAGTCACAATGGATCTCATCATCCATGATCACTACATTGTGCTTTAAGCAGATATCTCCCATTTTCTCCAGTTCTTCTTTTGTCCATACTCTGCCAACAGGGTTGTGAGGATTGCACAGGATAAATACTTTTACATTGTTATCTACGATCTTCTTTTCAAAATCTTCAAAATCAATGGTGTATTTTCCATCTTCATAATGCAGCTGGTTATTTACAAAAATTCTTCCATTATCTTCGATCACTTCGCGGAATGGATAGTAAACCGGCTGCTGGATCAGAAGCGCATCGCCTTCTTTATGCATTATAATGACTACATCATGTCCGCACACCAGTATGGTGATAACTATACGCTTACCCTGATGGAAGTCCACACACTCAGTTATATTGAAGACCATCCCGGAACCTCTTCCGGTGAACTGATCCAGTACTGGGATAAAACAAAGGGAACTATTTCCCAGATCCTTACTAAATTAGAAAAACTGGAACTGATCGAAAAGCGCAAAAAAGACGGAAATGCGAAAAACCTTTATCTATATGTGACAGCAGAAGGTTCCCGTGTCAGTAAGGCACATAAAATGTATGATATCCTGGATATCGCCAAGACTATGTCCCAGCTTCAGAAACAGTGCAGCGCCGAAGAGATCGAGGCATTTTACCATGTGATCTCTGTTTACAACGAAGTCATTAAAAAAGATTTTGAGATCAACAAATCCCCACGCAAACGGACAGACGTAACACCTCTTCCCTGATTTTTTTATATACTAAATTTATAAAAAGAATGTGCCGTGGCACAAAAAACGCAGAAACCCATCTTTTTGGACCGGTTCCTGCGTTTCTTTCATTCATTTTATACTATTTTGTATTTTATACTATTTTATTCATTTTTGTTCATCTATGATCGCTTACTGAACAGAAACTACCTTATAATCCTTATCTTCTACTGCCTTTGTAAGGACTGCATTATCTACGTCCTTATCTAAGGTTACAACAGCAGTTCCCTTTTCGTGGCTTACTTCTGCGCTCGCTACTCCGTCTAATGCTTCCAGAGCCTTCTTAACAGCTGCCTCGCAGTGTCCGCACATCATTCCCTCAATTTTCATAGTCTTTGTCATTGTTTTGTTCTCCTTTTTTGTTTCTGTATTTATTTCTGCCGCAGCAACTACTGCTCCTGCAGGAGCGGCTGCTTTACGGCGGATCTTCTTATCTTTGCGGCTGTCTTTGATATTTAATAAATTCAGCCTTAATGCATTGGTCACAACGCAGAAGCTGGATAAGCTCATGACTGCTGCACCAAACATCGGGTTTAACTTCCATCCAAAGATGGGGATCCAGATACCTGCTGCAAGGGGGATACCGATCACATTATAGAAGAAAGCCCAGAACAGGTTTTCATGGATATTTCTAAGGGTTCCGCGGCTTAAACGGATGGCTGCGGGCACATCGCTTAAGCGGCTCTTTACCAGAACGACGTCTGCTGCGTCAATGGCAACGTCTGCACCGGCTCCAATAGCAATACCCATATCCGCTCTTGTAAGAGCAGGGGCATCGTTGATACCATCACCTACCATGGCAACTTTTCCCTGTTCTTTTAACCTGCGGATCACTTCTTCCTTACCATCCGGAAGAACGCCTGCGATGACACGGTCTACGCCGGCCTGGCGGCCAATGGCCTTGGCTGTGCATTCATTATCACCGGTCAGCATAACTACTTCAATCCCCATATTCTGCAGCTCTTTTACTGCCTGTGGGCTGTCTTCTCTGATCACATCGGCAACTGCGATCATACCTGCAAGTATACCATTTTTTAAGAACATAAGAGGTGTTTTTCCCTCTTCTGCCAGTTTTTCTGCCTGGCTTTTTATCTTTTCGGATATCTCCGTCTGGCTCTGTGCAAATTTCAGGCTGCCGCCTTTTACATCCGCATCTCCCACTTTTCCTTCCAGGCCATTTCCCGGAAGTGCCTTAAATTCACTAACCGGGATCTGTTCTGCCTGTTTTTCTGCCCCATAGGCTACGATCGCCTTTGCTAACGGATGCTCGCTCCTGCTTTCCAGTGAATATGCTAATTTTAACAGCTCTTCTTCTGAAGTTCCATCTGCCGCCAGTACATCTGTTACTTTTGGCTCACCACTTGTAATGGTTCCTGTTTTATCTAATGCAACGATCTCAACTTTTCCTGTTTCTTCCAGGGAAACGGCAGTCTTAAAGAGGATACCGTTCTTTGCACCCATACCATTTCCTACCATGATTGCAACCGGTGTTGCAAGTCCCAAAGCACAAGGGCAGCTGATAACCAGAACAGAAATACCTCTTGCAAGGGCAAAACCAACGCTTTCACCTGCGATCAGCCATACAATAACCGTCAGCACTGCAATGGAAATAACAGCAGGAACGAAAATACCGGAAACTTTATCTGCCACTTTTGCGATGGGTGCCTTGGTAGCTGCCGCGTCACTGACCATACGGATGATCTGGGAGAGTGTAGTATCTTCTCCTACGCGGGTAGCTTCACAGCGGATAAAACCGGACTGGTTAATGGTGGCTGCGGAAACACGGTCTCCTGCCTGCTTGTCTACAGGAATACTTTCACCTGTAAGAGCAGCTTCGTTTACAGCGCTGTTTCCTTCTAATACGACACCATCTACCGGTATATTTTCACCAGGGCGGACAACAAATACATCACCGATGCGTACCTGTTCAACAGGTACTTCTGTTTCTTTTCCCTCTTTTTCCACTACGGCAGTCTTTGGTGACAGCTTCATCAGGCTCTTTAAGGCATCTGTAGTCTTTCCTTTGGAACGGGCCTCTAACATTTTTCCGACTGTGATCAGTGTCAGGATCATGGCAGCGGACTCAAAGTAGAATTCATGCATGTAGCCCATCACTGCCTCTGCATCTCCCTGATGTTCAGCATAAGTCATGGCAAACAGTGCATAGGAGCTGTAGCCGAAGGAGGCAAAGGAACCTAAGGCTACTAAGGTGTCCATGTTTGGAGCACCATGGAACAGGCTCTTAAAACCGTTAATAAAGAACTTCTGGTTGATGACCATAATGATCACTGTCAGATACAGCTGTACCAGACCCATCATCACATGGTTGCCGTCCATAAATGCCGGCAGCGGCCAGTTCCACATCATATGTCCCATGGAGAAATACATAAGGACAAGTAAAAAACCTACGGAATATAATAAACGTTTCTTTAAAATAGGAGTTTCATGGTCTGCAAGGGCCTCTTCAGAAGCTGCAGCGCTGTTTGCTCCACCGTTTTTTTCTCCTTCGGCATCTTTTGCAGACGCGCCATAGCCTGCATCTGCTACTGCTTTTATGATCTCCTGGTCTGTGGCACTTCCTTCCACGCCCATGGAGTTGGTTAAAAGGCTGACAGAGCAGGAAGTTACTCCCGGCACCTTGGAAACCGCCTTTTCTACACGGGTGCTGCAGGCTGCACAGCTCATTCCCGTTACTGTATACTGCTTCATTGTATTACTGGCTCCTTTCTTATACCTGTTCATACCTGTTTAGGTTCCACACACGGTCGTGCTCCACTGCCTGCTGACGCAGGCGGAACCTTCATTTTCCTCTCCACTTATTTCATAAGTTTCTGCAAGGTGGTCACCAGTTCATCGATCACCTCATCTTTTCCCGCTCTTATATCTTCTGCTACACAGGTCCTGATATGATTTGCAAGAAGGACCTTATTAAAACTGTTTAACGCTGCATTGGCTGCAGCCACCTGTATTAATATGTCCGGACAATAAGCGTCCTTTTCCACCATCCCTTTAATTCCCCGTATCTGGCCTTCAATGCGGTTTAAGCGGTGGATCAGGTCTTTGTATTCCTTTTCTGAACGCTCTTTTGTTTTATGGTGGCAACAGCAGCATTTTTCTTCTTCCATAAACGTTCCTGTCTTTCTCCTTTATTTTCCCACCATTCCCCTGGGAATATACGCATTATATACCCCACCAGGGTATATTGTCAAGTAGGCTGTTCCCATAATTTTTCTCATTAAGATATTTTGGCTGGACCATGATCATTTTCCCCCCGGATACTGCTCTCTTTCTTGCAGAGCGATTGCTCCTGTGCTATAATAGTGACAGAAAATTCTGAAAATTACTATATCTGTATTTTTACAGATATCCGACTGCAAAGGAGGATTTATGGATCTGATCAACCAGTTTATTGAAAACTATAAAAAGAAACTTACTTTTTATGAAAATCTGGGACGTATTTCCTCTTCTCAACTGGAAGATGCCTTACAGTCAGCCGGTATCCGGGCTATGGTCACTTACAGGATCAAAAACCCCGGCCGTTTAAAAAGTAAGATACTGCGCAGAAATGTCAAGCGCACGGTTCCCTATAAGAACATGAAAGAGATCTACGAGGATATTGCTGACCTTTGCGGCATCCGTGTGTCCCTGTATTTCCCAGGTGACCGCATAAAAGTAGACTCCCTGATCAGCGATCTTTTTCAGGTGATCGAGCGCAAACAGTTCCCGGAACAGTCCAAACCGCCTACCTATAACAAACGTTTTTCCGGCTACTGGGCCAATCATTACCGGGTGCATATGAAAGAGGAAATGGTACAGCCTTCCGAAAAACGCTACTGCGCTGCCAGGATCGAGATCCAGGTAGCTTCTGTCCTGATGCATGCCTGGTCTGAGGTGGAACATGACCTGGTGTATAAGCCTATGCAGGGAACACTTTCTGAGGAAGAACTGGCTATCTTAGATGAATTAAATGGTCTGGTGCTTACCGGTGAAATCGCCCTGGAACGGCTTCAGGCTGCTGGAAATGAAAGGATTCAGAACAGTAAAGCTACTTTTGCCAATCAGTTTGAGCTTGCCTCTTATTTATATAATTATTTAAGCAATAACTTCCTTCCGGAAGATATCAAGCTTCGTATGGGAAATATTGAGCTGCTGTTCCGCTTTTTAAGCAGCTTAAAGATATTACGGGCAAAAGATATCGGACCTATCGTAAAGTCTGTAAAATTTGAAAAAGACAAACGTACCATTTCCCAGCAGATCATTGACCAGATCATCAGCGGAAATGAAAAGAGATACCAGGCATACCAGAAGCTGCGCTCCGATGACTCCAATTTAACGGTGGAACATCAGGAAGCCATCAACTACTTCTTTGGCCAATGGGTGCCTCTTGAAAATCTCTTAAACCGTGTGACCAAGCGCAGTTCCCGTTCCGTAAGCGTATTTAATATCAACGCTTTAAAACGACTGGGAGTGCTTGATAAAGAATGTATTAACCAGATCGCCTTTTTACGAAAAATGCGAAATTCCCTGATCCATGATATTGAAGTACCGGAAGCTTCTTATATCCGGGAACAGGGCGAGGAAGCGAAAGTTTTACTGGAAAAATTAACGAAATTATTAGAAACGAAAACAGCAGAGGGGTAAATTCCTCTGCTGTTTTTATATAATAGATATTGTCTGCAAAACCTGCCAACAGCCGCACGGGGCTGATGCATAGCAGTATGTGGTTATGATCATTTGCAATTATCGGATTTCTTCAACTGCAGATATGTGATTTCCCTTCTTAACTGTAAACTGCATTACATACACTTTAAAGGGTCCATCGTCGCCTTTTGCAAAAGGTTCTTCTCTAAAGATTTCCGCCTGTATCCCCTGTTTTTCAAGATCTCTTTTACGTTTGTTGGCTTTTTCAAACAGAATTTTATGCTTTTTTTCGTTCTCTTCTCCAAAATAACGTCTTGGATAAATGGCCGCTGCCTGATCCATCTGCCGGATCAGATGATTGGTTACTCTCTTATGGGCTTCTCTGTGAAACATCCAGGCAATGTATCTGGCAAGTACCCTGACGGGGTATCTTTTATACAGGGATACCATTTTTGCAAACCAGGTATCTTTCTCCTGTTTTGCAGCCTCTTCCACCAGTTTTGCTGCCAGCGGCGAACATTTCCACGGTTCTTCTTTTTCTCTTACATAGGCCAGTGAAGCTGCCGGGTAAAACAGATAGCTTAACGGCGGAAATTCTCTTAAAACTGCCAGCTTTTTCTCTTCTTCGCTGCAGCAATCTTCTCCCAGATATTCCCATTTATCCCCTAAAATAGCGATCTTATATTCTAACTGGCGCAGATACTCATATCCCTTCACCCAGAAATGACCGATCCCGCCGTAATCATACAGCTCACATTCCAGGCTGATATTTTTAAAAAACAGGGTGCAGACTGTATCTCCCTGATGGACCGCCAGGATATACCGCCCCTTTTCTTCACCTTCCGCGTCCGTGTTATCTGTTTCTTCTTTATCCAGGGAAGCGCTTAGTTCTCCCTCGTAATCCGGCAGGTAATTTCCTGTAAGCACTGCCTCATGGAATACCAGAAAGCTTTCCGCTGTGTCATTCATCATATACACCAGACGGATATCCGATGGCTTTTTCCTCTCATCACCAACCGGCAGATTCAAAAGTTCAAACTGCCCCTGTTCCAACAGATCTGCCAGCTTTTCAAATTCCATTCCCGAACAGTCTAATCTCACTCCTGCTCTCCTTCATTTGCCTCTTCCATAGTAACATTTTCCTGGCCATCTTCCACATACTCCAGACGCAGCACTGCCTGAGGCCAGTTTAAAGCAATACGGGCTACTTTTCCCTTTTCTGCTCCTGCTTTTTTGATCAGATCCAGCAATTCGTCCAGGACTGCCCTTGTAAGATAGCCGCCTCTCCAGTGAAAGGTAAGCATTTTTCCCTTTTTTGCTGCCTGGAGGGAACGTTTATACACATCTTCTGTCTTTGTAAAGGACATTTTCTTCTCTTTGTAATAAAAATGATCCCCGTCCGTACAGGCCGGCGCCGGCGCGATCAGCGGCTCATGGTCCCGGAAAATATTTTTATCATCCAGATTAAAGTAATCGTAGCGGATCTCCTTTGCACCAAAGCTGTGCTTACCTAACGTATTGTCAAAGGTAGCATCCAGGTGATAATACGTGCCGCCAATTTTTACAATATTCCAGGTATGACGGTATTTGATCCCTTTTTCAGGATTATTTCCGCAGATAGCGATCATACACCAGATACCTAAGGCGTCACAAAGCACTTTTACAGATTTGGCGATCCCTTCACATACCCCTACACCCTGTCCTAAAGGACCGATGATCTCATGAGAATAAGATTTCTTTAACTTATCATAATGTACATTTTCACAGATAAAATCATGTACATACTTTTCTTTTTCCCATTCCGAAAGCTTCATAGCAGGGCGGACCAGCTTTTCCACTCTGGCTTTTAATGCTTTCTGGTGTTCTTTGATCTTTCCTTTTTCAAAAATATACTCCGGCAAAAAAGTGATATTGGCCGAGTCCTGATAATACCGGTAATGAAATCCCTCTGCCCAGAAGATCTCCGGATGGTCCAAACGCAGCTGGAAAAATACGTCGCTTAGTTCCCGTCCTTCTAATTTCGGCACCTGGAAGCTGTCGGAAAGTGCCATGAGCCCCTGGTAAATGGCATAGTAGACAGCCTGTTGGGGCTTGCTCATCTTTGTATAGTAATATGGTTCCATAATAATTTCCTTTCATGATCAGATGAAAGTCACCGTAAAAAAGCTGATGTCATCTGCAATCCATCTGTCTCACAGAAGCCATCAGCTTTTTCTTAATGTCCTCTCAAAATCTTTCTGTGCCTGATTTTGTGAGAACATTTTATTTATGCACAGAGCATCTGCAACTCTGCCATATCTGTCCTTGTCCAACGGGAAATATTATAACCTGTCCCTTATCTTTTGTAAACTGTTTTTTGTTTAAAACCTGGCTTAAACATCCGGTTTACGGCCTAAATAAAGAGCTGCTGCCTCTTTTGAAAGGTTTTCGCCAATAACGATCAGCACTTCCTGGCCTTTTGGCGCCGGTTTCAGAGAAAATTCCCTGCTGGTGGCATTTAACTCCAACCAGCCGTTTTCTCCCTTTTTTATATAGCCTTTGATGCGAAAGATCTTTCCGCAGGAAGGATCCCTAAACATATTTTCTACTGCTGTTTTTAGCTGATCCGGATCCATGGAAAAATTCAGATAGTACAGAGAATCAAACACTTTCCCCTGTTCTAAATGCATTTTTTCATAATCTTCCATGCGATATTCACAGTTGAGCAGACGCTTATAATCAGCCTCTTCCATATCTTCCCAGTTTTTGCACAGGATCTGATCCAGGGTAAACCTTCGTTTACAATGTACCTGTTCCATTGCCTGGTTCAGATAAGAAAGGGTGGCTTTCAACTGTTCTTGAGACACTTCATCGCATTTACTGAAAAGCACGCAGCCTGCATCTGCTACTTCTGATGCCAGCAGATATTTTGCCTCTTTTGAAAGATCCTCTTCCAGGCCTGCATCCACCAGTGCGATCACATTTCCCGGCTCATAAAAGCGGTCTAACGGCTCTTCATAAAGGGTGTCAAAAAATTCATCCACATCATAAATGCCAGACGGCTCTACGATCACCCGGTCATAGCCTTCCATAGCCATTGCGATCAGCTTGGTTTTAAATCTGCGTCTGTGGCAGTCTGCGTCACAGCCTCCGGCGATCATTTCCAATGTGCAGTTATCCCCTTCTAAATCCTGTAAAAGGAGCATATCCACATTGATGGCGCCAAAATCATTTTCCAGTATTCCGATCTTCTTTCCCTGTTTCATCAGATAAGAAGCATACTTTTTTATAAAAGTTGTCTTCCCGGCACCTAAAAATCCGGTGATCAGATCGATCTTTATCATATCTTTCACTCCTCGTATAATATCTTTTAGATACATAAATACATAT
>UMEX01046180.1_pt1 | contig 13323 bp, 8 predicted proteins | sample 1964871 | NCBI WGS metagenome assembly UMEX01 (sample SAMEA4836032, study PRJEB28245) | human gut metagenome | biome: gut microbiome; material: fecal sample | place: Denmark | collected 2008
ATACCCCCCAAATGGGCGAAATGAGCGACGTTGTCGTTTGACGTGTAGGCCGAGAAAAGTTCGATGGCGGCATATCCCACCACGAAGTATTTTGCCTTAATGGGAATGGGGGGTATGAGAAGCATGATGCGTTCGTTGGGGAAGGTCATTCCGAAGGCGAGCAAGATGCCGTAGCAAGCACCGGAAGCACCGATGGTGGTCCATTGGTTAAGATAAAGGCCCATCGGCATGGTGGTGCCGTCGGGGAAGCTCACGCCGGCGAATGCCGACATGCCCGAGAAGTAATAATCGGCCAACTGCCATACTTCCTGGCACACAGCAGCGCCGATGCCGCAGACGAAATAAAACAGGAGGAAGCGCGACGGCTTCATGGTCTGCTCCACGATGCGCCCGAACATCCACAACGAAAACATGTTGAAGAAGAGATGGGTGAAGCTACCATGCAAAAACATGTAAGTCAACACCTGCCAAGGCGCGAAATCTGGCGCGAGAACGAAGTGCAGACCGAATATATCGGCAAGGTCTATGCCACGCTGCTCGCCCACCAACTGCGCCAAGAAGCAGATGATGTTGATGATGAGCAGGTTTTTGGTAATGGGTGGGAGTTGTTTAATCATAAGTTGGTATTCAATAATGCGGTATGGTAGCTAAGTAATGGTGAAAGCATAAGCCTTGCCCATTACTATCTTTAGTACAAAACAGCTACTGTGGAGGCATCAGTTTTTCTTGAGATATTCTTTCATATATTGCTCAGCGATGCGGCTGCGGTCGGCAATGGGGAGCGTGACGGCCTCTTTCACCATTTCCGGCGCACAGTCAACGGCTATGCCCTTCGGATAAAGGTTCTTGAGCAAGAAAATGCCTGGCCCCGTGGTGATACTACCAAAGAACATGCGGCCCTTCAAGAGCAACTCGATGGAGGCAAAAAGGCGCGTCATGCTCTGGCGTTTCGCTTCGGCGCCAGCACTGACAAAGTCTTTATTGACGTAGCCTGTTTCCTCGGGCCGACAGAGCGTGAAGAAGCGCACCTCAGGCGCGAGTTCACCCAAGCGACGGAAGAGGCGGTAGTCGTCGGTGAGAACGAAGACATCGCGGCCCGGCGCATATTGCCTGATGAGGTCCACATAAGCCTCGGGGGGCATCAGCGCGGCCTCGGTGATTTTGTCGCCGCCGCGCAAATGGCATCCCACGTAATCGGCATTCATGGGCAACGATTGCACGAGAGCATCTATATCGCTCTGCGTCCGCTCGTTGAAGCGCCACGTGAGTTGCGTAACGGTCTTGAACGCTGTCAGATAGTCGCCATTGAGCGCCAGCATAGCGTTGTTGTAATGGGACTGCGGCTGAAAATGCACATTATGGTTCAGGCGCACATAGCTTTTATACTGCGCCAAAGACACGAGGCGGCCAACGGCATGCCGCGCATAGAGTTTCATGCGCCAGGCCAACTGGCTTTTTCTCTGTGCCTTGGGCAAGGCACGCCACAAGCGCCAAGGGGCCACAGGATAGAGATTCCATCGAGCATGGAAGGAACGATGGTCTGCTGGGCAGAAGGACTGGAAATAGTCGTTCCACCCCGACGCGTAACCGAAGTTAGCACGGTCGCCATAGAGACGAAACTGCCAAGCGTGGTCCATTGCATAGAGCATGGCGTTGAGCATCGCTGTGTATTCCGCAAAAAAGCCAGCATCAATGCCCACACGATAGACGAGTGGACGCTTCAACTGGCCGTTCATCTGTTCATAGCGCTGAAAAAGCGTATCGATGGTTTCTTGTTTCATTTTCTTTCGCAGATAATTCTATGAGGATATGCCAACACGTGGAAGGTATTCTAAAGGGTGCACACTGGCGCCTATCGACAGCAGAACGTTTCACGACAGACGCGAGAAAAACGGGTCTGGCCCGAGTTTTCGGCGCCATCCCTGCCAAACGCCGCGCGTCCACGCCACTATCTTGTTCCATTTATTGCCTTCCATCAGTAAGATGTAAAGCGGGCGCTTCCACACCAATGCCTTTAGGAGGTCGGGGCGCGAAAAGCCAGACTGCGTGCGATGGAGATAGAGCAGATTGCGCGAGATGTAGTAGGTGCGCATCGGGGAATAGTTGAGCGACACGGGATGAAAGCACAGGAAGTTCCGGCGAAGAGGCTGACCCAAACTGTGCGTCAGACTGCCAGAGGAAGAGAGCATGATTTGTCCGCCGTCGCGCAAGATGCGGAAGGCATATTCCGTGTCAAGCGTGTCAATGACGAAAGGTTCGAAGAATTGCCCCACCTTTTCCAGGCAGTTACGCGTGAGGATTGTTCCAGAAACGATGAGTCCTTTCAGCGGCTTCAACGGCTGGCGAGACTGCGCGTCGCGGTTGATGAGCGGACAGAAAGCCCAATGTTTGTCGTCGGTGTCAGCCTCAACGTCGCGCAAGTAAGCCTGAAACGTGCCTTCCTTAAAACGGCTGTCCTGGTCCATCGTGAGCAGATGGGTATAGCCTTCTTTGAGCGCGAGATCGATGGCGGCATTCAACGCCATCGCAATGCCCACATTGCGGCCGCGCCGGTGCATCAGCACACGCTTTGCCACTTCAGGCGGAAGCAGACTGTCGACATTACTTCCTCCTGCGGTGTTGTCCCAAAGATAAAGGCCGTCGAGGAAAGGCGCATAGCTGGAAAGGTTTTCGCCCACCTCTTTCGGGGGATTATAAAGCGTGACAATTCCTAATATCTTCATGCTGTATGGGGAAAGGCAACGGGGGTGCCTTTACTGAATGTTTTCAAATTTGAATTGACGGATGGCAGATGCCAACGGATGACTGTTGCCAACGGATGATACAACTGATTATAATTGCTGCATATCATTAAGGCGCTTATAATAGCCGCCCAAGGCGAGCAACTCCTCGTGGGTGCCACGCTCCACGATGCGTCCTTCATAGAGCACGCAGATTTCTTCGGCATTTTTGATGGTCGACAAACGGTGGGCAATGGCGATGGTGGTGCGCGTTTTCATCAAATGCTCCAGCGCCTCCTGCACCAGTCGTTCGCTTTCCGTATCGAGGGCCGATGTGGCCTCATCAAGAATAAGGATGGCGGGGTTCTTTAGAATGGCACGGGCGATGGAGATGCGTTGACGCTGGCCGCCAGAGAGACGGCAACCGCGGTCGCCCACCTTTGTGTTATAGCCTTCTTCGCTTTCCATGATGAAGTCGTGAGCGTTGGCAATACGCGCCGCAGCCTCCACGTCCTCCTGCGTGGCATGCTCCACACCGAAGGCGATATTGTTGAAGAAAGTGTCGTTGAAAAGAATGGCCTCTTGGTTGACGTTACCAATCAAGGCACGGAGGTCCTTGAGCGCAATGTCTTTCACATTGACGCCGTCGAGCAAAATCTCGCCCTCTGTCACGTCGTGGTAACGCGGCAAGAGATCCACCAGGGTGCTCTTTCCAGAACCGCTCTGTCCCACGATGGCAATGGTCTGCCCGCGCTTCACAGTGAGGTTGACATTGTCAAGCACATTGGTGCGTCCGTTATAAGAAAAGGTGATGTTGCGGAACTCTATTTCGTCCTTAAGTCCATCCACATGCACTGGATTCGGCGTTTCCTTAATGGGATTCTCCGCATTGAGAATCTTGTTGACGCGCTCCACAGAAGCCATACCTTTGGGGATGCTGTAAGTGGCCTTGGAAAGGTCTTTCAACGGCTGGATGATACTATAAAGAATCACCATATAGAAAATGAAAGTCGGCGCATCAACCGGCGGATGATTGGAGAAAATGAGCGTACCGCCATACCAGAGCACAAGCACGATGAGGAAAGTGCCAAGAAACTCACTGACCGGATGGGCGGAAGCCTGACGAATCGATACTTTGTTGGTGGCCTGGCGGAAAGCGTTGGCACTCTCATCGAAACGCTGCTGCATCTTTCTCTCGGCCGTAAACGCCTTGATGATGCGCATACCGCTCAATGTCTCTTCAAGCTGAGACATGGTCTCGCTCCATTTGTTTTGTGCGTCGAGGCTCTGGCGCTTCAGCTGTCGGCCGATTTTTCCCATCACCCATCCCATCAGCGGAAGAACAACGATGGTGAAGACGGTGAGTTGCCAACTGGTGTAGAGCAACACGCTGAAATAACAGAGGAGAAGTATCGGGTTTTTGATGAGCATTTCGAGCGACCCCGTGATGGAGTTCTCAATCTCGTTGACATCACCGCTCATGCGGGCAATGATGTCTCCCTTGCGCTCATCAGAAAAGAAACTCAAGGGAAGGTTGGTGATTTTATGATAAACATGAGAGCGGATATCACGAACGATGCCGGTGCGCATAGGCACCAACATACCTGCCGAAGCAAAATAGCACGACGTTTTCAGAAGGGTGGCCGTCACAAGAAACAGACCAATCAGGAGCAGGGTGGTTGAAGGACCAAAGGTCTGCATGATCTGCTGGGTGTAATAATACATGTTATTGACCAAGATGTCCTTCATGGAATGTGCCGCATCGTCCCAAGCAATAAATCCATACACGGTCTTGTCCACCTTGAAGAGGAGGTTCAGCATGGGGATGAGCGACGCGAAAGAGAACACGTTGAGAACCGCTGACAGCAAATTGAATATCAACGAGCCAATCATGTATCTTTTGTAGGGGGCGACGTAGCGCCGCATGACTTTAAAGAATTCTTTCATAAATGAAGAGTGAATATCTGAGTACGGATTTCTGTTTGGACAGTTCGGTTTGTCCGGACTGTTGGAAGGTTACGGACGATTTGAAGGTTTCTGGCCATTGGGCGTTTTCAGAACACAAAAACGCCTAAGGCGAACATGCTAATTATCAGAATCAAGGACACAACAAGGCTCAGATGAAGACTGCCCTGCCCGCCGTTTAGCAAACAAGGAAGCAGAGCGCCCGCTGGCTCATTTCCGTCCAAAATCTGCGGGGATTTCGCCCCACTGCGCCGTTTCCCATTTGCACAAGGGCATTTCCGAATAGGTATTTGTCTGCAACCAGCGTTCGGCCCTTTCAATCATCTGATAGAGTTGCTCTGTGCGCGGAGTCCGCGCCAAAGTGGTGCGGCATTTCTTCTTCTTGACCCACAACAGGGCGTTGCGGCTGTCGGAATAAATGGTGAGTGGCGTACCCATCTTCTTGAGCAGGGCCAAGGCATGAACAATGGCCAGGAACTCACCGATATTGTTGGTGCCATAAACAGGGCCGTAATGAAATACCACTTGCCCCGTCTTGAGATAAACGCCACGATATTCCATCTTACCAGGATTTCCCGAACAGGCCGCATCAACGGCCAAGGCATCGGGTGTCACTTCTGGTGGCAGATGCAGCAAAGAAGTGGGAACTGGATTGGAAACCACAGAAGAATCGGCTGCCAAGGCTGGTGCCGAAGCGGTGTCTGAAGCCGGAGCCGGTGCAACTGAGGCATCCCCCACTTCTTTTCCTCCATCGGTCTGTTTCTGTTTTATATAGGCTTCCGGCGCTGAATAATAGGCTTCTTCGGCCTCATCGCGCGATGCAAAAGACTTGTAGACAGCGCCTTCAACGCCTTTCACCTGTTGCTCGCATTCAGCCCACGTGGTATAGATGCCAGGGACCACGCCACGCCAAACCACATAATATTTCTGTTTTGCCATCGCTCTGAAAGGTCGTCAAACGCTTGCCCGCCTCTCTGAAGGGAGAAACGAACAAACGTTTGACACCATATATATTACATTCTCTCCGGCATTTCAATGCCCAACAAACTCATGCCGAGGCGTACCACCTTGGCAACGTTCTTTGAGAGCACCAAACGGAAGGCCTTTTTCTTGGCATCTTCCTCGCGGAGAATTGAGAAGTCGTGGTAGAACTGGTTGTACTCCTTCACGAGGTCGTAGCAATAAGCGGCGACAGACGAAGGAGAGTATTCCTGTCCGGCCTGGCGCACGACATTAGCGAAATCTGCCACGTGCTGCACGAGGGCCTCTTCCTTAACAGAAAGTTCCACATCTGTTGGCAACTGAGCAGGCACTTCGATGCCAGCTTCAGCAGCTTTACGCAAGATTGAGCGGATACGGGCGTAGGTGTACTGGATGAAAGGACCGGTATTTCCGTTGAAATCAATACTTTCCTCGGGGTTGAAAAGCATGTTCTTGCGTGCATCAACCTTGAGCAGGAAATATTTCAAAGCACCCATTCCGACGATGCGTGCCACCTGTGCCTTTTCCTCTTCAGGCATATCCGCAAACTTTCCACTTTCGTCGGCCGTTTCGCGTGCCTGTCTCACCATTTCCGCCACGAGTTCATCGGCATCCACCACGGTGCCTTCACGGCTCTTCATCTTGCCGTTGGGGAGTTCCACCATACCGTAAGAGAAATGCACGAGGCTCTTGCCCCATTCAAATCCGAGTTTGTCCAGCAGGATGGAGAGCACCTGGAAGTGGTAGTTCTGCTCGTTGCCAACCACATAAATCATCTTGTCGATGGGATAGTCCTGGAAACGGAGCTTGGCCGTACCGATGTCCTGCGTCATATAAACGCTCGTTCCGTCGGCGCGGAGAAGGAGTTTTTCGTCGAGACCTTCCTTCGTGAGGTCGGCCCAGACAGAACCATCGGGGCGGCGATAGAAGATGCCCTTCTTCAAACCTTCTTCCACCTTCTCTTTACCCTCGAGGTAGGTGTCGCTTTCATAATAAATCTTGTCGAAGCCAACGCCAAGCGCCTTATAGGTCTCATCGAAGCCCTCATACACCCAAGCGTTCATCTTGCGCCAAAGGTCGCGCACTTCCTTGTCGCCCTGCTCCCATTTCACGAGCATTTCGTGGGCCTCAACGATGAGTGGCGCCTCGTTCTTGGCGCGTGTCTCAGCTTCCTCTTCAGCAATGCCCTCAGCGATGAACTTCGCTTTGAGTTCCTTCACCTGTTCGCGATAGTGCTTATCGAAAGCCACATAATAGTCGCCAATCAAGTGGTCGCCCTTCTTGCCTGAGCTCTGCGGCGTTTCGCCGTTGCCATATTTCAGCCAAGCGAGCATTGATTTGCAGATATGAATACCGCGGTCGTTGACGATGTTGGTTTTCACCACGCGATTGCCATTAGCTTCCATGATTTGCGAAAGCGACCATCCGAGGAGGTTGTTGCGCACGTGTCCGAGATGCAACGGCTTATTGGTGTTCGGAGAAGAATATTCAATCATCACGAGCGGCGACGCCTCCGTCGGCTTCACGAAGCCATAATGGTCGTCAGCGTCAATAACTTCGAGCAATTCCACCCATTTCTGAGGAGCCACCACGAGGTTAAGGAATCCCTTCACCACATTGAAGGCAGCCACAGCATCAGAGTTTTCCTGAAGATATTGTCCGATTTCCTGTGCCGTTTCCTCTGGTTTCTTACGCGAGATGCGCAAAAGGGGGAAAGTCACGAGGGTTAGATGTCCCTCAAATTCGCGCTTCGTCTTCTGAAGCTGCAAAAGGTTGTCGGGCACTTCCTGTCCGTAGAGTGCCTTGATGGCGGCCCGCACGTCGGCGGTCAGTTGTTGTTCGATGTTCATATTTCGTGTCTTTTATTTGCTTGCGTGTATGGGATAGTCCACCATGCGGGCATCATTCCCCGCCTGCCTTGCATTATCTGTATATAAAGGCAACATACTTATCCTGCAAAGATACGACAAAAATATCGTAAGGAATGAATTATAAGGGCAAAATAACAGGATGAAACTATAGGGCGCACCATTTTCAGAAACTCAAAAGGCCTCTCCGCCTGTAATACAAACGGAAAGGCCATACAGTAGCGGAGCATTTTAAAGTTCTGCGCATCTCCTACTTCTGATAGAGACAATGATTTCATTCATCATCGCAATCTTCCTGCCAGTTAGTGCAATTCCAACCAGACTCCTGCTTATTTGATAGCTGGTCTGCACCAAGCTCATCTTTCGTTGGAAGGGATGTAGACAACATCAGACTTTCCAGTGCAAAAGCAATGACTTCACTTTTGGGGGATAAATATTTTTTCTTCATTTGGATTTGTATTTGGATTTAATGGAAATGACTATCAAACTTTACCTAACGAGCACTTTTCTTCCGCCGATGATATAGATACCTTTTTTTGTCTTCATGGCGTTGCGACTTCCGATATATTGCCCCTTGAGATTAAACACAGCATCTGATTTGCGTGCAGACACTGCGGACTGTATACTGGTCACATTGCCAATATTCATATCGTCCAAACTAAAGCCGTTGCTGCTCATAGGAGCGGATACAGGTAATGCAAGATAAGCCTTACCTGCTTTATTAATGAACGTTCCACCATTTTCCGCACCCCAGTAAAAGCCTATAACTGAGTTCGTTTGAAGATCGTAAGACAATTTGTAATATTTGCACAGCGCATCGTTACTCTTGGTCTGTTCATCTTCTAAAGAACCATGCAAAAGATTCCCCTCTGGACTCTCCTCACCACTGGTTTCTTCATTCATAAAGAAATAATTACCTTGGTTAGACTTAAGCAGAAGTCCTGTTTGGGCCGGCACAACACTTCCTTTTTTGTACATATAGTCAATGTACGGAATTTTCTGCTCGTCGCACTTAACGATGGCACCGAGCATTCCTGTTGGAATTTTCACATCCTTATCGCTGTAAAGCGTAACGTAGCCGCTCTTGCTGAAATCAACAAAAGCGCCCTTTGAAGCAAGCTCATTTTCCATTTTTTTCAACAGACGCTGCAATTTATTCATCGTAGCATCCGTCGCCTTGTTATTATCCAACTCTTTCTTGGCATCGGAGTAGGCACGAGCCAAGTCGGATTGCATTGAAAGACTTAATAATTCAGTTTTGTCACAAGAGGCATAAACATGCAATTCGCTCAAATAGAAATCACCGACAGAACTTGCCCCCTTGTCATTGGTGACAGAAATCACATCCATTATGACATACCGATACGCATCTTCACCTAACGTCACAGGCAAGAGAAAAGCTTTTCCGTCATCGTAAGCATAGTCGAGCGTTACCGCATCACCACTACGTACCCAGGAATCTTTGTCCTCCGGTGTATTGGTGACATATACCTGAACAACTTCTGGATATTTTCCCAACTTGCATTTTTCGCCTTTAACGACAACCGTTCTATAAAGGTCTTTCAAGTCAAGTTGCAAATAGCGCAAATGCTCTGTAGAATTATCCTGGCTCACCTTGGTTCTGAAATACGTGTTACTATTCGCGTCTATCAAATTTTCAAAGGACCCCAAGGATGGATGTTTCGCATTAGAAGTAATCTGGGAAGCCTCCGTAATCAGCCCATCGCCAGCAACAAAAGGCACACCCTGCCTTTGCGGACATCTGGCTTCCAAATATTTTTCGCAAAGCGCTTTCATTTTGGGAATATTCACAGCGCTGCAAACATCTTCATATGCTGCATTCAATTCTTCGACATAAGTCTGCATGACGGCATCATCCATAGAGGAAAGCACTTTGAAAGTATAGCTCGTCTGCAATAGTTTCTCCAATGGTTGGCGCACCGCTTCAGGAATTTGCTCGTATGATTCCATATTTTCAATGTTTGACGTAATCTCCGAGACTGCCACTATCGTATTAAGCTGCTCTTCACCTACATTTTCCGTCACATAGACATCATAACCACGGGATTCTGCAACGAGCATCAAACCACCAGCAACGGGAAAAGCGTCTGCATCGTAACCACTCGGCAAATAAACCACGGCCAGATTGCCACATCCGTCAAAGGCATCGTCTGCAATTTTTACGGCTGAAGACGAAATACTTATGGCGGATAAAGAGGAGCAATTCAAAAACGCATTTTCCCTAATCTCCTTTATCGTTGATGGCATCGTTACGTATTGAAGCGACCCACATTTTTTAAAATTTGTAATGTATGTAGGTATTATATAACCATCATAATCGAGTTCTTTCGATTCTATTCTCTCAGGAATAACGGCAAATTCTATATTCGTATTTTGAGCACTTACGGATGCCTTTTTACTTGAGTAATAACTATATTGGATACCATCAGCATAATAATAACTATTCATACCGCGCGGCTGGGCATGTACGCCTGCGCAAAAAATTGCCACTGAAAACAGTATCAGTGTGCATAATATATTTTTCATTGATATAAAACTCTGATAAGATAATAATACTAATGCCGTTGGCTACATCACTCATGCCAACAGCCAATAAAAATCCAAGCCTGCCATGATGCAAGCACGCAATACCATTATGGAGACATATCTGTATAAGTTTTGCATGCTCCACCGGCTCATCAAGCATTAGTTTTCCTATATGAGTTTTTTCAAGACATAAAAAAAGCGTAGAGCCAGTTCTGTTGCCCGTTTCCTCCATAAAGGCCTTCGCATTGCCCTGATTGTCGAAACGAGCAACGCTGAAAGCCCCACGCTGATGCCATATAATACACCCTCTCAGTTTCAAACAAAAAATGTTTGAAACTAACGAGGGCCATATACTATACATCCCATGAGGCGTTCTCGTTGCTTTGTGTTTTTGACAATCAATTTGAAGTTGCGAAGTTCTTATGGAGTCAAAACCAAAGCGTCAGATAACGCCTTTATGTATATCTGCTTACCCCCCACTTCAAGCCCAACAAGGGCTTTCTGTTTTAGAGAGTGTAAGCACCTGCAAATTTAGGTATTTATTATGATACCATCAAGAAGGAGAGGGAAACATTTTGAAATTTCCCTCTCCTTGATGGAATCTATCACTTATTTGTTGAAATGCCAAGGATGCGTCCCCTTGAAGCCGCGCAGCGGCGAATTTTGCGCCTGGTCTGTCGGTTTTTTGATTTCGGGATAGGAGATGCGCGTGTGATAAATGGTTTTCAAACTATCAATCAGCGTGCGCTTGGCATCTGCGATGTCGCGGAACGTGATGGGACACTCCTTGAAATGCCCCTCGGCGAGCTGGGAATCGACAATGCGGTTGACGAGCTGCGTGATGCTCTCCTCGGTGTATTCTTTCAAACTGCGGGAAGCGGCCTCCACAGAGTCGCACATCATCACAACGGCCTGCTCTCGCGTCTGCGGATTAGGACCGGGATAGCGGAAGGCTTCTTCGTCAACGGGCTCGCCCACGTGTTTGTTGCAATATTGTATGTAGAAATACTTGACAAGCCCCGTTCCGTGGTGCGTACGTATAAATTCCTTGATGACCTGCGGCAGATGGTATTTCTCCGCCAGTCGCAAGCCGTCGGTCACATGATTGATGATGATCTGCGCACTGCGTTCTTCGGAGATGGTGTCGTGCGGATTCACGCCCGACTGGTTCTCGGTGAAAAACGCTGGATTCAGCACCTTGCCGATGTCATGATAGAGCGCCCCTGTTCGGGCCAGCTGGGCCTTGGCGCCGATTTTGTCGGCCACTTCTGCGGCGAGGTTTGAGACCTGCATGGAGTGGTTGAACGTTCCCTGTGCCACCTTGCTCATTTTACGGAGTATCGGGTTGTTGGTGTTCGTGAGCTCAACCAGCGTGACACTGGAGGTGAAGCCGAAGAGCTTTTCAACGAAATACATCAACGGATAGGCAAAGAGCAAGAGGATGCCGCCGATGATCATATACACGATGCGGGAGCGGTCGAAAGCATCGCCGTTCAAGCCCTGAGAGAGGTCGTAGCCGATGCTGATGACGAGCCCAACGACCACCACCGCCAACACGGTGCGCAACAATTGCGAGCGCTCGGTCAGTTCCCGAAGCGAATAGATGACCGTGGCTCCCGTCACGATTTGCCACAACACGAACTCAAACGGACTGTGGAGCGAGAGGGCAGAGAGCAGCGAACTGGTCACAACGGCCATGAACGAAGTGCGGGAATCCATGAAGATGCGCACAAAAATGGGAATGAGGGCGTAGGGGACGAGGTAAACGCTATAGAAATGGTGGGCCATCATGAGATAGGTGATGACGGGGAACACCGTGACGAACGAGAAGAGCAGGAGTACACTGTGGGGCGAGGAGAAATAATCGCGCCTGAAGAGTTTGAGATAGGTGAACAGCAAACTGATGAGGAGGATGACGAAAATCACCTGGCCCGCAAAGATAAACCAATAGCCGCGCGAGGGGTCCATGCGCTGCTCGCTTTCTTTCTTGAGCGAATTGAGGATGCGCACGTGCTCGGCGTTGACAATCTGCCCCCGGTCGATGACGAGCTGTCCGCTCTGCACCATGCCGATATTGTCGGACACCTGCGAAAGTTCGCTCTGCAATTCCAAGCGATTTTTGGCGGTATCGTTTTTCACGTTGACCGCCAGATAATCGTTGAGATTACACTCGCGCAAAGCCTCCTGCGATAAGGCGCCCCTATCGCGATTCAAGAGATAGTCGTAGGCCGTTCGGATGGTAAAGAAGTTCTCTACTTCTCCGGTCGTGGCTTCCTGTCCTCTAATGAGCCTCAACGCATGAGAGTCGCTTTTCAGAAAACCTTCATAGTCAGACACATCCAATATGCCGCGGGCATATATCTGCCGCATGTTTTCAACCAGCCGCGGGAGATAATAGACGGGGATGCCACGGAACTTCCCGGCATAGAAATCCTTGCGCAAAGCGGCAATCTGCTTTTCGGCCACAAGGGAATCTACGCGATAATAGGGCACGAACTGCCGCACGACACTGTCGCGCTCTCGCTTCACCTCGTCGTCGGTTTTGTAAATCACGAAATCGTACGAGGCAATGAGCTGAGGATAATGCCAGGGCTTGTTGAGCTCATAGACATAGCCAAATTTGCTCTCTCTGGGCAGAAAATAAATCAGCGTCACGACCGACACCAGGAGGGTGCAGGCCACGGTCAAGAAACTCCTGCGGGAGAGGGTTTGCCAAATGGATTTGGGTTTCATGTGCTGGATTATTGGTGTTCAACAAATGATTGGGCAGGGGCTGCGCTTTCAATGCCACCTGCAATTGGAGAAGAGAGACGCTTTGGCCAAAACAAGAGGATGTCATGCGGCAGCCGGCCGACACGAGGCCGCCGCCAACCGCTTTCTGTCAGTCGGCCAGCGGCTCGAGCATCGTCTTCAGTTTTTCAACGCCGTGCGAAGCCACGTCGCGGATAAATTCCACATGGCGTCGCACTGGAACATTTACTTCTTTGGGGTCGATGAGAAAGACGGGCACTTCTGGACGGGCATAACGAATCAGCCCAGCAGCGGGATAGACGTTGAGCGAGGTGCCGATGATGGCAAAGATATCTGCTTCAGAAACGGCTTCTGCGGCCTTTTCGAGATTGGGGACGGCCTCGCCAAACCACACAATCCACGGGCGCAGCAATGAGCCGTCGGCCGCCCGTTCTCCATGTGCCACTTCAATGTGTTCCGGAGTGAGGGTACGGATGCAGCGGGGATTGTCG
>UMEX01001397.1_pt1 | contig 13138 bp, 9 predicted proteins | sample 1964871 | NCBI WGS metagenome assembly UMEX01 (sample SAMEA4836032, study PRJEB28245) | human gut metagenome | biome: gut microbiome; material: fecal sample | place: Denmark | collected 2008
GTTCCCGGCTTTCCTTCCTCTATTTTAGATACGTTATTTACAGAAATCTCGGGGTCTCCATCGACAACCCCGCTTAATAGAGCTGCTATGTCCTTTGCTTTAAACTCCATAATTCAAAAAATTTCGGCAAACTTACAAATTTTATTTGGAACTATATAGAAAATGTGACAAATATGTTTCAATACCAATATTTAAAACCATACATATCAAGGCCTAAAGACTTGTCTCCAACACGATTTTCATCGCTATGAAACCCCTTTCCCGGAAACGTTCGCACCGAAAAAAAAATATTCCACCATCACCTATTTTCCACTGGAACTCTTTGGATTAAAAATAATTAATTGTATCTTTGCACTCGGTTATTAACAAACGAGGGGGCGATTAGTCCCCTCTTCTGTTATCTTAGATTAAAGAGTAGAATGAAAAGTACAGAGGAAATAAAAGACATTATCGAAACAATACTGCAGGGGACAGATTTGTTTCTGGTGGACTTGAAAGTATCTCCGGACAACTCGATCGAGGTCTACATCGACTCTCTGAAGGGTATTAACGTGGATTCCTGCGTGACCCTCAGCAAACAATTGGACGCAAAACTAGATCGAGATACCGAGGATTTCGAGTTAACCGTTTCGAGTGCCGGAATCGGTTATCCCTTCAAAGTAACCCAGCAATACGAGAAAAACCTGGGTAACCAAGTGGAGGTGAAACTGCAAAACGGGGGGAAATTACAGGGAATATTAAAATCCCATTCCAACACGGGAATCGTGATCGAATGTGAAGAAAAAGTGGCCGTGGAAGGAAAGAAGAAGAAAAGCATTGTCAAAGTGGAGAAAGAGATTCATTTTACAGACATAAAGGAGGTTAAAGATATTGTTGTTTTCTAAATACATAAAATAAAAATGGAAGCCATTAATTTGATAGATTCATTCGCGGAATTTAAAGAGCTTAAAAATATTGACAGGGCAACCTTGATGAGAGTATTGGAAGATATTTTCAGAAACATGCTTATCAAGCGTTACGGGACGGACGAGAATTTTGACATCATTATAAATATCGACAAGGGTGACTTGGAAATCTGGAGAAACCGCATCGTGGTGGAAGACGATGCCTTCGAAAACCCGAATACCCAAATTTCGCTAACGGAGGCAAAGAGAATCGATGCCGACTATGAGGTGGGAGAAGAGGTGACCGACGAGGTGAAATTCAAAGATTTCGGACGCCGTTCCGTGCTGGCTTTAAGACAAAACCTTTCAGCCCGGATTCTTGAACTGGAAAAAGATCACATCTTCACCAAATACAAAGAGAAAGTGGGCCAGATCGTGACCGGAGAGGTTTATCAGGTATGGAAAAAAGAGATTTTAGTTCTGGATGACGAAGGCAACGAGCTGATCCTCCCGAAACAGGAACAAATCCCCAGTGATTTCTTCAAGAAAGGAGATACCATCCGTGCAGTCGTTATTCGCGTGGAGATGAAAAACGCCTCCCCGTACATCATCCTTTCCCGTACATCACCTGTATTCCTTGAAAGATTGTTCGAGAACGAGGTGCCGGAAATATTTGATGGTTTGATCACGATCAAAAACGTGGTACGTGTTCCGGGAGAACGCGCCAAAGTGGCCGTTGAATCATACGATGACCGTATCGATCCGGTGGGAGCTTGCGTCGGAATGAAAGGTTCACGTATACATGGAATCGTCCGGGAACTGAGAAACGAAAATATCGACGTGATTAACTACACGAACAACATCCAACTATACATCACCCGTGCGTTGAACCCGGCCAAGATCAACAAGATCGAAATGGACGAGGAAAACAAGAGAGCGAACGTTTACCTGAACCCGGAGGAAGTCTCCCTGGCTATCGGTAAAGGCGGTTTGAACATCAAACTGGCCAGCCAGCTCACGGGCTACGAGATCGATGTTTATCGTGAACTTGAAACCGCAGAGGAAGAAGACGTTAACCTGGAAGAATTCTCCGACGAGATCGAACCATGGGTAATCGAGGAACTGAAACGCGTGGGTTGTGACACGGCAAAGAGCGTGTTAGAGTTAAGTGAATCAGAATTAGAGAGCAGGACTGATCTTGAGATAGAGACCATCAGGGATGTTCTCAAAATATTAAGAGCCGAATTTGAATAAGGAACGCTCAAGGTTATAATGCTTGTAAAATAAAATCTTAATATGGCAGTTAGACTAAGTAAAGTTGCTAGAGAATTTAACGTAGGTTTGTCCACGATAGTGGATTACCTGCAGGAAAAGGGGATTAAGATTTCATCTGATCCAAACGCAAAATTAACAGATGACCAGTACTCTTTAGTAGCGAAAGAGTTTTCTACCGATAGCGAGGCTAAAAAAGAATCCAATCGGGTAGATTTAAAAAATACACGGTTAAAAAAAGAAACGGTTACCATTGATAACATGAACAATGGTACGGAGGAACACGCTCCGGAATTTATATCTATAAAGGACGAGATTAAACTGGAAAATAAAATTAAGGTCGTGGATCACATCGACCTGAACAGACTGAATAAACAACAAAAACCGGAAGAGAAGGTTGAGGAGGTAAAAGAGGTGAAGATCGAGGAAAAGAAAGAAGAAAAACCGGCAGAACCTCAGGTAAAAGAAACTCCCGTAGTTGCACAAAAGCAAGAACGGGAAGAAGCTCAAGCTCCTGTTGCCAGAACTCCGAAAACGATCATCAAGCAACCGAAAGTTGAAACCCGTCAGGAGGAAAAAGCCCCGTCTGAAGATCATTTCAACAGAACCGACAGGGAAGTGAGCTACAAATCACCGACCCCGGCGATTAAAGACGTGAAGGTTGTCGGGACAATCGATCTGGACGCGATCAATCAGCGTACTCGGCCCCCGAAGAAGAGTAAACAAGAAAGAGAAAGGGACAAACGGGAACTCAAGAAAAAATCTTTGGTTCCTCCCAAGAGTACGGATGACATCGTGATCAAGAAAAATGTCGTGATAAACGAAGGTGAAGAAGATTCAGATGAATCTGAAACTCGTAAAAAGAGAAAACGTATTCTGAAAAAAGACGAGAAAATCAATATTGAAGCTTCTAAAACCGCCAAACAGGAAGAAAGCAAGAAAAAAATAAAGAAGATAAAGAAAAAGAAAGCCAGCAAGGCTGAAATTTCTGAAGAAGACGTACAAAAGCAAATCAAAGACACGTTTGCTCGTTTGGGGAACAAGGGAAAAACCAAGAGTTCCAAACACCGGAGAGACAAGCGAGATGCCGTACACCAAAAGATGCAGGCCGAAATGGAGCAGGCAGAGCTGGAAAAGAGTATCCTTAAACTCACGGAATTCGTTACGGTTAGCGAGTTAGCAACCATGATGGATATTTCCGTGGCAGATATTATCTCAACTTGTATGTCCTTGGGCTTGTTCGTGTCCATCAACCAACGTCTGGATGCAGAAACCATTAATATCGTGGCAGAAGAATTCGGATTTGATGTCGAATTTGTGAGCGTGGATATTCAGGAGGCCATTGACGAGGATGAAGACGAACAAGAAGAACACGTGGAATCCCGTCCGCCGATCGTGACCGTTATGGGACACGTTGACCACGGTAAAACATCTTTACTGGACTATATTCGTAAAGCAAACGTGATTGCCGGAGAGGCAGGAGGAATAACCCAGCACATCGGTGCTTACAGCGTGAAACTTACTGACGGTAGAACCGTGACCTTCCTAGATACCCCGGGACACGAGGCGTTTACGGCCATGCGTGCCAGAGGTGCCCAGGTAACGGATATTGCCATCATCATTATTGCAGCCGATGATAACGTCATGCCGCAAACCGTTGAGGCCATCAATCACGCCAGTGCGGCAGGAGTACCCATTGTATTCGCGATAAACAAAATTGATAAACCGGGAGCTAACCCCGACAAGATCCGGGAAGAATTGGCCGCCATGAACTACCTCGTAGAAGAATGGGGTGGTAAATACCAATGTCAGGAAATCTCCGCTAAAAAAGGTCTTCATGTAGAAGAACTTCTGGAGAAAGTGCTACTTGAGGCTGAAATCCTAGAGTTAAAGGCTAACCCGAAACGGAAAGCGATCGGTTCAATCATCGAGTCCTCGCTGGATAAAGGACGGGGTTACGTGGCAACCGTACTCGTACAAAGCGGAACGTTACGCGTAGGAGACGTGGTACTAGCCGGACAATATTTCGGACACGTGAAAGCCATGTTCAACGAACGCGGAAGTAAAATGGAAGAGGCCGGACCATCCTGCCCGGCATTGATTCTCGGTTTGAACGGGGCTCCACAGGCTGGTGATAAATTCAACGTCATGGGTAACGAGAAAGACGCCCGTGCCTTGGCTAACAAACGGGAACAGTTACAACGCGAGCAAGGATTGCGTACCCAGAAACATATCACGCTGGACGAGATCGGCAGACGTATTGCCATCGGAAACTTCCAAGAGTTGAACATCATCGTGAAAGGAGACGTGGACGGTTCTATCGAGGCTTTGTCCGACTCTTTGATCAAGTTGTCAACCCCGGAAATCCAGGTGAACGTGATTCACAAAGCCGTGGGACAAATTTCCGAAGGCGATGTTATGTTGGCTGCCGCATCAAACGCCATCATCATCGGATTCCAGGTACGCCCCTCCATGGGTGCCAGAAAGCTGGCAGAGAAAGAGGAAATCGACATCCGACTTTACTCTATCATCTACACGGCGATCGAGGAAATCAAATCCGCCATGGAAGGTATGTTATCCCCGGAATTCAAGGAAGAGATCACCTCTACCGTGGAAGTGCTTGAAACATTCAAGATTACCAAGGTGGGAACGATTGCCGGATGTATCGTGAGAGACGGAAAGATCACCCGTTCTTCAAAAGTACGCGTGATTCGGGACGGTATCGTGATTTTCACCGGAGAACTGGGATCATTGAAACGTTTCAAGGACGACGTGAAAGAAGTTTCCAAGGGATTCGAGTGTGGTTTGAACATCAATAATTACAACGATATTCAGACAGGAGATTTCATCGAAAGCTTTGAAGAAGTGGCCGTGAAAAAAACATTATAAAAAATTTAACTATAAGCTAACATAGTTTCTCTCGATAATTTTGTACTTTGCATCACTAAATTTTAGAGAGAAATTATTTTAAAAACTAATTTAATTTATTCATGAAAAGACTATTAATTCTTACAGCAATATTAACCTTAATGGTTGGGGCTGCAAATTCACAGGTATTAAAACCAGTGAAATGGCAAATTTCTTTCAAGAAAGTAAGCGAAGGTGTTTATGACATCATCTGCAAAGCGACAATTGAAAGCGGATGGCATCTGTACGATACCAAATTACCGGAAAACGGACCTCTTCCTACAACCTTCAACATGGATGAAGACGAGACGAAAGACATTGAATTAGTAGGAGAATTTAAAGCAACAACAGAACCTAAAACTGAAAAGAGCGAGGCCTTCAACATGGAATTGAAATATTTCGAAGGGACCGTGACTTTCGTACAACGGGTGAAACTGAAAGGAGACAAAGCTAAATTAGTAGGCTACGTAGAATATATGTCTTGCTCTGGCGGACAATGTATCCCTCCTGCCGAAGAAGAATTTGAATTCGAATTAACGAAATAATCAAAAGGCCGTCTTCGGACGGCTTTTTTTATCTCTCTTCCCCATTGATCAACTAGAAAGAATAAAAATACATGCACTACAACCGAATTCTCTTGTTCTGTATCGTCTTCCTGTTGTTCACGTCTTGCAAGGAGAAGAAATCCCCCGTTCAAACCGACTACTCGCTGGAATTTCCTCACTCGTCACAAACGCTGACTCTTTTGTTTTGCGGGGACATCATCCAACACCTTCCGCAGATATATAGCGCACACGAACCATCGGAAAAAGATTACAAGTACCAGAAATGTTTCAAGTACATCGCTCCTTATTGGGCAGATGCCGATTTCGTCATCGCCAACCTGGAAACGACCTTGGGAAATAAAGACTTTTCCGGTTATCCCCGTTTCTGCTCTCCCTGGCAAATTGCCCGGGACCTTCATCAACTGGGAGTAACAACCTTTGTTACCGCCAACAACCATAGCTGTGACCAACTCGGGAAAGGGATCACCAATACCATCTATTATTTGGACTCATTAGGAATCCCACACACGGGAACATTCACAGATACCCTCAATTACCAAAAGAGACACCCGCTCTATCTTCAAAAAGACGGTTTCAAAATAGCATTGCTCAACTACACGTACGGGACAAATGGCCTCCCCGTTCCGAAAGGTTTTGTCGTCCCGCACATTGACACGACCGCCATAAAACAAGACATCCAACTGGCCCGCCGGGACACGGTCACCAACATCATAGCCTTCATGCACTGGGGGTATGAATACCATAACTTTCCGAACAAGGAACAGCGGGCATTAAGTAAATGGTTGCATGAACAAGGAGCTGATATGGTCATCGGTTCACACCCCCACGTGGTCCAGCCGATAGAATATTATACCTCGGACAAAGATACACTAGGCGTTACCGTTTTCTCTCTGGGCAACTTTATTTCCAACCAGTCCCAACAAGGAACAGAAGGAGGAATATGTATTCGCGTGACTTTAACGAAACCCCGGAACCATCCTGTACGTTATCAGATGGAGCCGATTAAATTTTACATGTACCGTCCCTACGAGGAAGGGCGGCGGCGTTATTACGTGGTACCGGAAAATTTGGCTGACAGTGTTATGAAAGATTTTCACCTGACGAAAAGCAAGAATTTCTTCAAGAAAACAGATACAATACTGAAATCAACCAAAACTTTTAGTTTTTAGCATTCCGGTTTTCACTTACATATTTATATATTTGTATGACCTTAAAATAACATGAAGATGAAACTAGCAGTAATCGCACATGACGGGAAAAAAGCAGATATGGTTGCTTTCCTGAACAGACATTATGAATTCATGCACTCGGCAAACATAGAGATCATTGCTACCGGGACTACCGGAAAACATGCACAGGCTGCCGGGTTAAAAGTTGAACGCCTTCTTTCCGGTCCACTCGGGGGAGATGCCCAGATTGCAGCACAAGTGGCAGAACATAAAGTACAAATGGTGCTGTTCTTCCGTGACCCGCTTGGGAAACACCCTCACGAACCTGACGTGCAAATGTTAATGCGTGTATGTGACGTTCACAATGTTCCATTAGCAACGAACCCGGCATCCGCGGAATTGATGCTGAAAGGTTTCGAGAAACAGATGCAGAAATAGTTAATGTTTTATTAAACTTTGTGTGAAGATTTGCAAATCCGCACACAAAAAACTATGTTTGTATCGATTAAAGGTTTGTAAACCATGAGGAAACGACAGATAGCTATTATCCCGCTTATTTTTGCTAGCATGATTATGCTACTGTCGTCCATTATGCCTCATCATCACCACGGTAAATTAATCTGTTTCACGGCTACACATGAACACAGTTCGTTCATCGAAAAAGCATGTAACCACGAACATGACTCAACTCCTACCGAGGGTGAATGTGAAGTCAGATTACTATTCCAGACAAGTATTGTAAAACAACATCATGACGAGTGTAATTGTTGTCCGAATATCATTCCGGATCAACCATTCCAATCCATACTGACCCTTGCCGGGTTAGATCACTCGTTATCACTTCTCGGAGTACCAAAAGAAGTTCCACCCATATTTTACCGGGAACGTCTCCACCCGATCACGTGGAGCGTCACCTCTGCCGGCAGGGCTCCTCCTACCGTAATAGCTTAAATATAGAATTACTCGCCCGGCGTGAACCGGACAATTATTATTTATTGTTTTATTCTCAACATTAAATCACTTATTTATGAGAACAATTATTTATGCTATTACAATATTAGCGATCTCCTTATGGGGGTGCAAAAACCAATCATCACAAGATAAACACACTCACTCCGCAACGGAGACTCACGCAGGACACGACCATGAAGGACATGACCATAGCCACGAAGGACACGATCATGAACACGAGGGACATGATCACGAACATGAGGGACACGATCATGAACATGAAACCGGGGAAGAACATGCCGGTCACAGTCACGAAAGTGAAGAAACAAAACACAGCGACGAGATCATTTTCCCGAAAGCACAAGCAGCAAAAACCACTTTCGAAGTACGGGAAATTCACCCCGCCTCTTTTAACCAAGTAGTTAAAACAACAGGACAAGTGCTTGCCGCTCCCGGTGATGAAGCTGTTATCGTCGCTACCAGCAATGGCGTCGTTTCTTTCTCTTCCAACAAATTAACGGAAGGGACAAAGGTTCAAAAAGGACAATCCCTATTCCAGATTTCTTCAAAAGACATTGCGGAAGGAGATTATTACACGAAAGTAAAAGCAACTTACGAGGCAGCTAAAGCCAGCTATGACCGTGCCGAGGCTCTTGTAAAGGACAAAATCATATCTCAAAAAGAATTCGAAAGTACCAAACTGGAATTCGAGAACGCAAAAACAGCTTATGACGCCGTATCTAATAACAAAACGGCAAAGGGAGTCAGTGTAAACGCCCCGATTAACGGACACATGAAAAACATTCTTGTAAAAGAAGGAGAATACATCACGGTTGGCCAACCGTTAGCAACGGTTTCTCAAAACCAACGCCTAGTACTCCGAGCCGAAGTATCCCAAAGATACTACAATGCAATGCAATCCGTAAAGAGCGCTAATTTCAAGACTCCGTACGATAATAAAGTTTACTCCTTGGAAGACTTGAACGGACGCTTGCTTTCTTTCGGAAAAACTTCCAACGAGAATTCATTCTTTATCCCCGTATCTTTCGAATTTGACAATAAAGGCGAAGTGATCCCAGGATCCTTCGTAGAAGTATATCTTATTTCAGCCCCGATCGAAAACACGTTATCCATCCCCGTGTCCGCGTTAACCAACGAGATGGGAATCCACTACGTGTACGTGCAAATTGACGAGGAAGGCTACCGCAAACAAGAAGTGGCATTGGGCGCCAATAATGGCAAAGAGGTACAGATCATCAAAGGTCTGCACCCCGGAGACCGTGTCGTAACCAAAGGAGCCTATCAAGTCAAAATGGCCTCTGCATCCGGAGCAATTCCTCACGGACATAGCCATGAACACTGATAAACTAAAAGTTAGAAGATAAAAACTAAAAGTTGAAATCTAAAATTAATCGCGGATGCTGAATAAGATTATACAATATTCATTACATAACCGGCTGGTGGTAATGATCGCGTCTATAGCTTTGCTCCTATGGGGGTCCTACACGGCGCATAAAATGGAAGTGGATGTATTCCCGGATTTGAACGCGCCCACGGTGGTAGTTATGACCGAGGCGCAAGGAATGGCTCCCGAAGAGGTGGAGCGTATGGTAACCTTCCCGATCGAAACGGCTGTCAATGGAGCCACGGACGTGAAAAGTGTACGTTCATCCTCTACAACCGGATTCTCGGTAGTCTGGGTACAATTTGATTGGGGTACCAATATTTACACGGCCCGTCAGATCGTGTCTGAAAAACTATCCACGTTGGGAGATGTTTTACCGAGTAACGTGGGACAACCCACCCTTGGACCGCAATCTTCCATCTTGGGAGAAATGATGATTTTCGGGTTAACTGCCGACAGTACTTCTTTACAGGATTTACGGACGATTGCCGACTGGACAATCCGGCCCCGTTTGTTATCCACGGGTGGAGTTGCACAGGTAGCCGTGATCGGTGGTGACATCAAGGAATACCAGATTCTTCTTGATCCCGCACGGATGAAACATTACGGGATCAGCATGGATGAAGTGTTGACCGTCGTAGATAACATGAATCAGAACTCCACGGGAGGTATTCTATACGAATATGGTAACGAGTACATCGTGCAAGGTCTTTTGGCAACAAATGACGTGGAAGAAATCGGTAAAGGTGTAGTTAAAACCGTAAACAACGTTCCGGTTCTATTATCGGACATCGCAACCGTACAAATCGGACCGAAAGAACCGAAACTGGGTCTTGCCTCCGAAAGAGCAAAACCTGCCGTACTAGTAACCATCACGAAACAACCGAACACGAACACGCTGGAACTAACCGATAAACTGGATCAGGCCATCGTGGACCTGCAAAAGACATTACCGTCTGACGTGAAAATCTCTTCTGACATATTCCGTCAATCCCGCTTTATCGAAAGTTCTATTTCTAACATACAGCAAGCACTATTCGAAGGAGCTATTTTCGTAGTTGTCGTGCTTTTCTTCTTCCTAATGAACGTGCGTACCACGATTATTTCGCTAGTTGCCCTTCCCCTATCCTTGCTGGTTGCCATTCTAACCCTTCACGGGCTTGGCCTGACGATCAACACGATGAGTTTAGGAGGACTTGCCATTGCCATCGGTTCACTCGTGGATGACGCCATTGTCGACGTGGAGAACGTGTACAAACGACTGCGGGAAAATCAATTAAAGCCCGCGGAAGAAAGACTTTCCTCGCTGAAAGTCGTGTTCGAGGCATCCCGCGAGGTACGTATGCCGATTCTGAACTCGACACTGATTATCGTGGCTTGTTTCTTACCCTTATTCTTCCTTTCCGGAATGGAAGGACGTATGTTGATCCCGCTAGGTATCGCATTTATCGTGGCCTTGTTCGCCTCAACAGTTGTGGCATTAACCTTGACCCCGGTACTATGTAGCTATATGCTAACGACTAAAAGAGCATTGAAACAAAACGAAAAAGAACCTTTTGTATCCCGTACCTTAAAAGTATGGTATAAAAAAGCATTGGAATGGGCTCTTTGCTATAAAAAAATAGTTATCGGAACCAGTGCCGCCCTGTTAATCTTCACGATTGTCATCATGACCGGATTGGGACGTAGTTTCCTGCCCCCGTTCAACGAAGGATCGCTCACGATTAACATCAGTACCATGCCGGGAGTTTCCTTGGAAGAATCTGATAATATGGGACGTATGGCAGAAGAGATTCTTCTGGACATTCCGGAAATACAAACCGTGGCCCGCAAAACCGGACGTGCAGAATTGGATGAACACGCCCTTGGAGTAAACGTTTCTGAAATGGAAGCTCCTTTCGAACTGGATAAACGTTCCCGGGATGAATTCTTGGCTGACGTTCGTCAACGATTGGGAGAACTAAAGGGAGTGAACATCGAAATCGGGCAGCCGATCTCTCATCGTATTGATGCCATGCTTTCCGGTACAAAAGCGAATATCGCCATCAAGCTATTCGGAAACGACTTGAATAAACTATATAACATCGGTGGACAAATCAAAGAGGCCATTCAGGGAATTGACGGAATTGCCGATTTGACCTTGGAACAACAAATTGAACGTCCCCAATTACAGATCAAACCTAAACGGGATATGCTCGCTAAATACGGTATCCCTCTGCCTGAATTCTCGGAATTCATTAACGTGGCTCTTTCCGGTAAAGTCGTGTCACAAGTGTACGAAGGCGGTAAAGTGTTCGACCTCACCGTAAAAGTACATGATGATGACAAGGCTAACATGGAACAGATCGGCAATTTGATGATTGATGCCAACGGACAGAAAGTACCACTTCACTACGTGGCTGAAATCCTTCCTTTGGTAGGTCCGAACACCATCAGCCGGGAAAACGTGCAACGGAAAATCGTTGTTTCGGCCAATGTTGCCGGACGTGACTTGAACGGTGTGGTAAAAGACATCCAAAAAACAGTAGGGGAACAAATTACCCTGCCGGAAGGTTACCACGTGGAATACGGCGGACAATTCGAAAGCGAACAAGCGGCATCCCGCACGTTGTTCCTAACCTCGGTAATTTCCATATTATTGATCTTCTTATTATTGTTCAACGAGTTCCATAGTATGCCTCTATCCGGTATCATCATGTTGAACTTACCGTTGGCAATTATCGGAGGAGTACTAAGCATTGGGTTTACATCGGGAATCATCAGTATTCCGGCCATCATCGGGTTTATCTCCCTGTTCGGAATCGCTACCCGAAACGGTATATTACTCGTGTCTCACTACAATCACCTGCGCTCGGAAGGTATGTCCTTGCATGATAGCGTTGTTCATGGTTCACTTGACCGGTTGAACCCGATCTTGATGACAGCCTTGACTTCCGCTTTAGCCTTGATTCCGTTAGCCGTAGGCGGTGACCTTCCGGGTAATGAAATCCAAAGCCCCATGGCCCAGGTAATTCTAGGCGGATTGTTAAGCTCTACTTTATTAAACGGTTTTGTCGTTCCGATCATGTACCTGTTACTTAATCACAAACAGAAAGAGATCGAGAACCTGGAAATGTAACCTTTTGAAAATAAAGAAATGAAAACATATAAATTGTACATACTCGGATGGATGCTTTTGGGTACTCTCACCACGAGAGCCCAAAACAGCATCGATCAAGTGCTGAAAAGCATTGAAACCAACAACAAGTCATTGCAAACCAACACGAAAATGACCGATGCTCAAAAGTTGGAGGCCCAAACCGGAAAGTTCCTTGCCAACCCCTCGGTGGAATGGGAACAGATGTGGGGTAACCGCAACAATCCCGGTTCGGAGTACACGTTGACGGTAAAACAATCGCTGGATTTCCCAACGACCTACTCGAACAAAAACAAACTGGCAAACTTAAAAGCAAACATGATCGGATTCCAATCCGCCGCCTATCGCCAACAATTGCTTTTAAATGCCAAACAGACTTGTATAGAGATCATCTACTTGCGGAAACAAAAGAGCCTCTTGGACGAGCGGTTAGCTAATGCAGAAACCATGTTCGCTCTCTACAAAAAGCGGTTTGAATCCGGTGACGCTAACCAATTGGAATTAAATAAAATCCAGTTGGAATTATTGAATGCCCAAAATCAAAGCCGCTTGAACAAAGCCGCTTTAACCGCTGCCGAAGAGCAACTTCGCAATTTAAACGGGGGGAACCCGATCACATTTGACGCAACGGACTACCCGGCGGGAGAAGAACTCATCAATTTTGACCAATTACAAGCTGCCTTCATGGAGGCAGACCCGAATTTGAAAAGCCTTACCGTAGATCAAGAGATTGCCAACCGGGAAGTGAAATTAAGTCGTTCCCTTACCTTGCCGAAATTCGATGTCGGGTACAAACGTAATGCGGCCTCGGACCACGTGGCTTCTAATGGATTTATGGTAGGAGTATC
>UMEX01022418.1_pt1 | contig 13026 bp, 12 predicted proteins | sample 1964871 | NCBI WGS metagenome assembly UMEX01 (sample SAMEA4836032, study PRJEB28245) | human gut metagenome | biome: gut microbiome; material: fecal sample | place: Denmark | collected 2008
TAGAGGGAGTACCCCGAAGGGGGGAGGGAGTTTGAAAAATGCCTTTTGACACACCCTCTCCATTTATAGTATCTTTTCGTAAAGGCGGAATCTGTGTAGTCCGTAGTCACCTAAGCCTAAATCAACCGTGTCGATATAATTGAAACCGAATTTTTCATACAGCTTGATGGCGGGAATGTTGTTTTCGTATACATCGAGCCGGATAGCTTTCATGTGTAGCTCTTTTCCCAACTCACAGGCAAAAGAGATCAGTTTTTTTCCTACACCCGCTTTCAGGAAATCGGGATGAACCACGAGAGTGTGGATCACGAATATTTTGCTGTAATCCGATTCGATCCCCCAAGAAACCTTATTGTATGCCGGTTCCGGATGATGATTTAAAATGATTGAACCGATAATTCGTCCTTCCTGCCTTACCACGTGAAGGTGTTGTTCGTTAATCCCAGCTTCTGCGATTTGCCGAACGGGATATACCCCTTTGATCCATCCGGGGTGATTTATATCCGAGTCCAGAAAATCATTTAAATCATCGTATAGTCGTGCCAGTTCATCAATATCTGCGTGTACACCTTTTTCAATAACCATTTTCGTCATTTTTAAATATACGGGCAAAGATAAATAAATTACTATCTTTGTACCGAATTTGAAAAGTCATTTTCAATTTTCATTTTTCAACATTCAATTGTTTAGTCATGCGTATCGATATATTAAGTGTAGTGCCGGAATTGCTGGAAAGCCCTTTGAATCATTCGATTATTAAACGGGCGAAAGAGAAGGGAATCGTGGAAATCCATATTCATAACATTCGGGATTGGTCGAAAGATAAACACCGGAAGGTGGACGATTATTCTTTCGGGGGTGATGCCGGGTTAGTGATGGCAGTTCAGCCTATTTTTGATTGTATCAACGAGTTGACTTCCCAGCGACATTATGACGAGATTATCTATACGGCACCGGATGCTCCTGTTTTTAACCAGAAGACGGCAAACGAATTGTCATTGAAAGAAAATATCATGATTCTTTGCGGACATTACAAGGGGGTGGACCACCGGGTGCGTGAACATCTGATTACGAGGGAAATATCCGTGGGTGATTACGTGTTGACGGGCGGTGAGTTACCTGCCTGCATCATGACGGATGCCGTTGTACGCCTGTTGCCAGGAGCCATGGGGGATGAAACTTCTGCCTTGACCGATTCTTTTCAAGATAACTTGTTAGCCCCGCCTGTATATACGCGTCCTGCTGAATTTAACGGGTGGCGGGTTCCGGAAGTCTTGTTATCCGGTAATCATGCCTTGATTGACGAGTGGCAGGGGCAACAAGCATTGGAACGGACGAGGGCTTTGCGGCCGGATTTGCTTGATGAATAGCGATAAAACGGTGTGCTTGGGAGCATTTTAACTTTTCATTAAAATCTGAGAAAACCACGTCGATGCATGAAATAGAAAGTCTGATTGAATATTCCGTGAAAACGGTGGCCACAACTTCTCCAGTTCTCTCGTTGGCGAGGGATATTTGTTTCAGTCTGTATAAGTTACAGGATAAATTTGATTGTGGATATACCGTATTGCGTGTTCAGGAAGAGTTGAAACGACTTGGGTATCTATATCTTTTGTCACCAGAACTATTACCAGAAACGGAGCAGAATAAAGCCTCAATGCTAATGAAAGAAGGAGGATTCATTGATGAAGACACCTATTTTGACTGTCTGTCGGGTGTTTGCTATGTTACAGCCGGTTCCGAATTGTGGAAAAAGTTGTTGAGGATGGATATTTTGCCGAAAAAGACTAAGGCTGAGATTCGTGATCTTTCTCTTTTGGAGCTGATGGAAACTATCATTCCGTTGGCATCGAAGCAGTTTGCAAAGGGCGACCCGGTAGGTGTGGATACTTTGGGACTTTGGTATGGTCTTTTTCCCGTAATTTGTCTTGTAACGGGATTTGACGAGGAATCGGAAACGGAACGAATTCAAAACTTACTTCGCCTGCTTGCTATTCCCGAGGCTTTTCGTGCTGCGGAATCATATGTCCGAGAAGTTGATTTCGATGATTGGGGTGATGAGAATGAATTGTCTTTCCTTGCAGAATGGAGAGCTCCATACAAAGAATGGAAGGAGAAAGAAGAGAACAAGACGTTGTTTCCGGAATTCTGCAAGAGGATGGTGTACGAGTATATGGGTAAAAAAGAGTTTGCCGAGGCTGACCGTTATGCATCTTATTTAGGTACAGAGGATGATCCTGCACGTCTTTTACATCGTAGTATGGTAAGCGTTGCCTGTCATCAGTGGTTGAAAACTCAGGAGTTTGGGACAATGCTACCGGAAGGCATATTACCCCTTGCCGAAGCAAAGGCTGGATTTGAGTACCTTGTGAGTTTGGAGTTGTCGGAGCAAGAACGGACGTTATGCCGTTTGTACGTGATACAAATACTAGAATTATTGGGAGATTATTCGGTTGCCGTTGAAAGGTTACAGCAGATGTATGCCGAGGCGGTAATTATCGTGGCCGAACGACCGGATAATGATGCAAAACGAATGCAACAAGCGGTATTGGCTGTCAGCTATTATCAAATGTTATATGATGGTATTTCGGAGGATTATATCCCTAAGAAGAAGTTATTGCAAAGTGGATTGTCTGGTTTAATGGATATTGACACGGCTCGTCGTACGTGTTGTGAATTGTTGCAGGAAATGCCACAAATAGCAGAAACTTTGCAACAGAACATAGAGGTTTGTGATCAGCTTATAGATTACCTTCAAGATTAGGTTTAAGCGTGGGGTAATGTTTTGATATGAGCGGATTCTAGTGGTGCTGTTATTCGGTAAGTATGTCTAAATAGACAAATGACAAGACCAATGCGATTATGGCGTCTGAGTTTTATGTGGGATATGGTAGAGTAATTCAGGGGAATAATTAGATTATTGGGATTTTTTCCATTCTTTTGTGGTAAGAAAAATCGTTATTATGCGGCAATATAAAACTTATCTTTTTGATTTTGACTATACGTTAGTGGATTCGAGTAATGGAATTGTCATGTGTTTTCGTCATGTGCTGGACAAGCACGGGTATAAGAATGTAGATGATAGAGCAATAAAGCGTACTATCGGCATGACGTTGGATGATGCTTTCGCCCTCCTTACGGGGGTGTCTGGTCGGGAAGTTTTGGTTTCTTATCGGAAAGAATATGTAGCGAAAGCTGATGTATGCATGAGTGATAATACCATTTTGTTTTCGGAGGTTACCGGTGTGTTGCAGGCTTTGAAACAGCAAGGATCAAAGATTGGTGTTATTTCAACCAAGTATCGTTACCGTATTATGGAGTTTGTGAACCGGCATTTTCCTGCTGGATTTTTTGATATCGTGGTTGGAGGGGAAGATGTCAGTAAAGCTAAACCTTCCCCTGAAGGGGTGTGGTATGCGATGAAACAGTTGAATAGCGATACTCGTGATTGTCTTTATGTGGGAGATAGTGTCATTGATGCCCAGACGGCTCAGGCTGCTGCTTTAGATTTTGTCGGGGTACTGCATGGTACAACAACCAGAGAAGAATTGCTTGCGTATCCACATATTGCTATAATTGATGATTTGGGAACGATAAGAGTGAAATAATTATTCTACATCATTGGGGCTAATATAGAAATTGGTTCTATGGGATAAAGCCTTTTGTCAGGGCAGAAATTACCTGTTATTAAAGAGTACTATTGCATCAAAATGAACGTTTTTGCACAATAGTACTCCTTCTGGAAAACTCTAATAATAATCTATTTATTTAATAATAATCATAGAGTCCAGCACAAGTTCTCATCTTATTTCATTTAAATTGCGAATCCATTTCTTTTCCAGTAAATATTCTGCGTCATTTTGGTGTTGTTTTGGAAGGCGTCAAAAGAGATCGGGAAGAATAAAGCCCCGTCTTTCACGTCTTGGTCTGAGAGGGTCTTGAATTTACCCCTGAGTTTTTCACGGAATGCCCTGTTACGGGCAATATCAAAATATCTCGTGCATATCCCTTCGAGAAATAATTCTTTGTCTCTTTCTAGTGCAATTGCCTCTTCCAAGTTTTCATCCGGGGTATATTCTTTTGCCCCGGCTCGTTTCCTGATCACGTTCAAGTCGGCTATCGCTCCCGGAATATCACCGGATTTCGCTCTCATTTCAGCCCGGAGCAGGTATATATCTGCGAGACGAATCTGGATTTCATTCAGGTCATAGATAGAGAAGTAGTGGCTGAAAGTTAAGTTTGCTATAAGTTGGGAAGAGAGTTATTTAAAGTATATGTTTATCTTATTGAGCTGTTGTATAAAACCGTAAGAGAAGCTATGAAGATACTTTCAAGAAACTACTTCTTTTTCGTTGATCTCTCGAAGATTATTCAGAGCTTCTCCATACGAGCATGGATGAACAACGTTTGATCTTCGAATGAACTCTGAATGAGGGGTATTATTTGGTACTTATCTGTACTTTATTTGGAATATATTTCCTTTTGATTAATAATTCTCTTTTCACTTTCCAGTTTAATGAAGGAACGGAGTCTTTTTTAATCATACTACCTTTTAATACTGTAAAGCCAGAAGCATTATAATATCCTTTAGCATTATATCCTCGACCTGTAGTATAGAAGAGGTGTAAATCTTGCTGTTCTTTAGTTTTAATTATTTCAAAAATATTACACCCAATAAAAGATGTTAAGAACTTAACATCCTCAAAAAATTCATCCATTGAGTCTCGTTGATATTCTGGTAGATTTGGAACTTTCGGTATTTGCTTATTTTCGTTTAACACAAACGTATTTGCTTTTTTAGCTTCGGTAATAGCTTTATGTTCTAAATATGTACGTATTGACTTTCTTTAGGATCCCCATCTATTAAATATGTAGTAACTGTTTTTCCCATAATTTATTTTATCGAAGGTATTTGTCTAATATCACTTTCTTTTGCTCAATGCATAGGTTCATCCTTGCTTTAGCTTCATTTATTATTGTTTCGTATTCTTCAACCTCTGTCATAGCCATATTTTGCACATCCAATGGTATATTAGGTATGGTTAAGCTCTTAATTCTATCAATAGAGGCTCTATTGCTACGATTAAATGCGGCTTGTTTGCCAGCCATCTCAAGCATAAACATCACAAAATGAGGGTTCATTTTCGTTTCATCTACTCGTAGTACTCCGCAATGATCTGTTGGGTAAAACGGTGTATTAGCAGGGATATAATTTACCATCCAATCGCCATCTATACCCCACAATATAGAACCTTTTGTAAAATCATCTATTAAAAGTTTATTAATCTTACCGAATGGTTCCTTAACATTGGCACTATACACTGGTATATCGTAGTTGCTGTTCATCTCATTTGATAGAACTCTTTTGCCTATTAATATTGTAAATAATTGGTTATTGGAAAATTTTATTCTAGTCCAATTGGATGTGTTGGTAATTTGTAAAGCATCAAATACTTCTGCTATTTTGTGTTGATGACTCTCAATAGTTATTCGACTATTATTATACTCAGCATCAACTTTTTTACATTCTTCTATTACATATCTCTGTATGTCAGGAGGAACGTTAGGGATAGGTATTGTTTCAATATCTTTTGGATATACATGAGGTTGTGCTGCACCTTTTTGTAAGTAGAAAATCTGAGATTGAATACCTTTTAGGTAATTAAATATAAATTCTGTGGAGAAACCGTTAGTACCGATAATTGTAGTGCAGTCTGATGCAAATATTGGTTCATTCCAGTAATTGACAAATCCTGCATTTGCACCTGATGCACTTATAGTAATGACATTGGCATCTCTATTGGCTGTATCATGGTAGCAAGCGAAATCTATACCTCCTGCCACAACTTTTATATTACCTTTTTTACATTGTGCAGAGGTGATGGACTGTCCTTTCTGAATTATAGCAACATCACGCAATTTGATTATAGCGTATTTACTAGTGATAGCAATTTGCTTTTCGACGGCTGTCTTTATTGCTTTGTCAAATTTTTCACGAGAAAAATCTAATAAATCAGAAGTATTTACATATTTAACATATTTACTGTTTAGCTCTGTTCCTTCCCAAGCTATATTATAAAAGGCATTTCGTATAGCTGCAGAGATTGTATTATTAGACCATCTTTCTGGTGCGTATAGTAAACCTCCTGCGTTTGTAATTTTAATGCCTTCAGAGCCTTTTCTATTACTCCATTCATACCCCAAAAATGTTTTTTGTTCAGTATTATCATCTGGTGATGCGATAATAACTGTTTGTTTATCATACGTTAAAGCAAAATAGAATAATTTTTCTCGTTCCAGATTCTTAACGAAACCAACAAATCTATTAAAAATCTCATGTTGTTTCTCTTCGTCTGTTTGTTTTTGAAATGATTTTGCCTTCTTTCTACTTATAAGTTCTGTGGATGATTCAAATGCTGCGATATACATGCTTGCATATTTGGACTTCTCTCTATCTTTAAGGACTGAACCATCCAACAAAGAATAGTATTCTTCTTTGGAAAGACCTAGGCAAAGTAGATACGCTTCAAGAATTTTATCATCAAGCCAATTTTCGATATTGGCTCTGTTAAGTATAGCTTCAACACTATCTTCGACTAGATCTCCCGGTTTAGGAGGTTCGTTGTATTTTTCAAGAAATAATATTGCAGTATTTGTTCCTGTAGCCCCGAAAGTCTTACTACCGAACAATACAATAGAATGCAGGTGAAAATTCTTAAAGATAGTTTCTCTTGCTCCAACATAACTACCGCTACCATTCGTTAGTATTGATACGGGGAGAATTACAGCAGCTAATCCTTGAGGTTTGAGTAGCTGTGCTATTCGCTCTACAAATAATGTCTCAATATCACCACCATCATTTGAAATGCGGTCAAGTAATGTCAGAGTGTTGTTTTTCAATTTCAAATGCGATTTAAAGGCAGATACAGAATATGGAGGATTGGTAACAAGTATATCAAATGAACCATTAATAATTTTCTTTTCCGGTGAATTTTCTAAACCGTCCCCAAAAATGATGTTACTTTCTCCTGCTCCGTTCATGAACATCGAAATCTTAGCAACTCTTGCCAAGCGATAATCTTTTTCAATTCCATAGATATAGTCCCGAACCCAATCGTTATTATCACTTTTTATTACAGAGTTTACAGCTTCAACTGCTTCGGTAAGAAAGTGTCCTGCACCACAAGCATAGTCTATGATTTTTGGATGTCGTAACGAACCTCCATTATTTACGTATTCCCTTAATGGAAGTGAATCCCAGATGAATCGAGTAATTGGTATTGGAGTAAAGAATTGTCCTTCGTTTTGCTTGAATCCTTTATTCAATAATTGTTCGAAAAGATCGCCTAAAAATTGGTGTTTAGATAGATAGACGATACGATATCTCTCAAAAAGTTGTACGATCTCAACGAGAATTTTACCGTTCTGAAGAAATAGTTCTTCGTTGTGAACATCTTTGAACGAAAAGTCATTATTGGAATAAAATTTTAAAATTTTAATTTTTTCCTTTAAATCTTCGATAGCCTTTTTTCTTTGTGTCCCCGTGTAAGTTGTAAACAACCATTCCGGGTAATCAGCAGGGACATAGAATATTTTTTCACCCATAAAATCTTCCATACCCTCTTGATGTAACCGTTGTAATCTGTCTTGTAACGATTCGTATGTATCAGTGCCCTGCTTGTATTGGAATTCTACTTCGTCATTATCGCCTTTACGAATTTCATCAGCCAGTTTGCAGATGAACAATGCAACGAGACGATTAAATGCATTTTCTTTATCGCTGACATTATTGTGACGAAGAATTTCTTCGAATTTATTAACGATTGGTAACTATATACATTATTGCACTAATATAATCAATTTATTAAAATGAAAATCTCGATAGTGATAGAAATTCATCTACATCTGTTCAAAAATTTAGTACGCAAAATTATCACAAAAGTCATAAGTATGTGTATATTTGCATTTAGCTAAATTTAGCGATAAAGCCGTAAGTTAATAACATTAAATCAAACTGCCTATGTAAAAATCGCCAAGAACTAGAAAATATTATCAAGATATATTTAGCGTGTCTACGCCCTAAAATCGCCAAATTTTAAACGCATGGGACACGGTGATTCTCGTATTATGTGGATCACTGTCCTCATGCAAGGGTGTTTGGCGATACCTAGGGAGTGGGATGGTGGTCCACGTTTTATATTCCTTATTTTGTACCACATATTATTTCAAATTTAAACAAGTGGATAATGAAAAAGATAGTTTTAATATTTGTTTTTACGTTACTATTGTTTTATGATACATCTTCACAGAATATCATTGAAACTTTTAGATGGATTAATTCTACATTTGTAGAAATGATGGTATCTAATAGATACAAATATACAAAATTTGCTATTAAATTATACCAAGATACTATTACTAATGAAATAACCGCAATGGATGTAGAGGTAGATCATAGAAGTGAAAAAGACACCTTGTTTATGTCTGTAAAAGTACCTTTGAAAGATGTTATAGTTTACGAGATGCCGCCAAGTGATAACGAATATATTGTAGCGTTTTGTCCAAAAGTAGGAACATTTAGAGGGGCAGCAATACAGAATAAGAAACCTAAGTTCGTTGAATTTAAAAAAGACCTTCCTCTAGTGTTATGGTTTGATAAAAAACCCATGTACAAGGATAAAGTTAGAAAGCTAGTAAAAGCATTTCAACATCTAATAAAATTGTCGGGAGGAATAGTTCCAAATGAAGATTTGTTTTAAAAGGAGAGAGGGAGGGGGATTATACATCCCCTCCTTCCTCTCTAGGATTGTATCCTAATGCCTTCCTTATACTGTTGTTGAAGGGGGTGTCATCCTTTTTTTCTTCCTTCTTTGGAGGTAATAATTTGGGTAGATAATCGAGAGCTTTTAAGTCTCTCTGTTTGAAATACTCTTCGGCGTGTTCAGGAATCCAAACGTTATCTACAAAATACACAAATGAAGGCCATACAATATTCTCGTATTGTCTCGCATCCACGGTTACATTTTGGGCAGGAAAATAATGTTTATAGTATTTGAATTTATCAGAATATTCTGGATAATTCTTTTTTAGGAAATTACTAAATAATCTTCCAACACTTGTATCTGGTCTAATTTCCTTGCCTGCAAAAGACTTGTCCGGGATGCTATATCCAAGAGCATATAATTTTGCATGTAGTCGCATAAAAAGTTCTCCAATAACAGAGAAATATCCGTTTTCTATTTTGTCAAAGTTAGCGTCATACCTTAGAATGAAGTTAGATACAGACTTTCGATCTATATTATACGCCCCCTTCTTTCTGATAGTCGGAATAACTTCTTTCGTTACCCATTTTCTAAATTTCTTTGCAGAAGGTTTTTTACTTCTAAAAATAAGGGCATATAAACCGCTCTCACTTACTAAGTTGACAGACCTATTTTGACCTGCCGTCGGTATAACCGACGTCAGCTTTTCATCATCATCTAAACTTGCAACCGCATCTCTTGGATTTCTAATATCTAATAATTTACATACTTCATGTGCCACAAACCAAGGGTCTCCATCAATATCAATGACTGTAAGATCAGAAAATTCATGATCTTGCGAGTCTCCATCCATTTCATCATATTTAAAAAGTAGGTACTCCATATACTAATTCTTTATAAGATACTGGATAATTTGTGTTCGACAAAAGTAGTGAAAATCTTTCATGTTGTGTCATGTGCCTAGTGTTATACCTGAACGTGTACTCGTCCATGTACATCTGCATATACTTCCGACTGATATAATGGTATATCCCTATTATACCTCTCTTGATAATACTCCAAAACCCCTCCACCGTGTTAGTGTATACGTTGCCGGATACGTATATACCTTTCCCGTGATCCACGAAATCATGGTTATAAATATCCTTTAACCTGTTGTACCCTTCCCACTCGTCAGAGTATAATTTGGCATTAGTGTTGACGTTACCTAGAACGATTGGAGTTAATGTATTCTGTCTAGTGTTTGGTACCACTCTAGTAACAGCTTTCCCACCCCTTTCAATCATTCCAACCACGGGAGTCTTGTCCCGGAAAGACCTACCTTGACATTTTTCTACCTTCTTGTCACGGTGTCTATTCTTGTTCTTGCCACCCACGAACGTCTCGTCCACTTCGACCTCGTTATCCAGTTCACTATCATTTTCTATCCCGAAACATTTCCTGATCCTGTGCAGCATGAACCATGCCGTTTTTTGTGTCACGTTAATATCTCTAGCCAGTTGACAAGATGCCACCCCCTTTTTATGACAGGTGACCATCCATATAGCCAGAAACCACTTTATTAACGGAAGGTTAGAACTATCAAACAATGTCTTTGTTCTTACGGTAAAGTATTTTCCCGTGTTTTTACACTTGAATTTATTACCTTTGCACCTGTACACCTTGGAAGAAGGATCGTATGGTGATTTAACTTCACCACCCCATCTCATCTCTTCCAAGTAATCAATGCAAGCCTGTTCGGTGGGGAACGCTTGCATGATGTCCATGATGGATTTAAAATTCGTGTCTAACATAGAAATTTATTTTAGACAAATTTAAGTAGAATAAATCACAAAACAAAAGATTTTATAGTGTATTATTGTATATAGTCACCTAACGATTTTATCATCTGGAGCAAAGTCCTTCAAATCCTTTTTGCGAAGAGGCTTTACGCCAATTTTATATGCTAAAGAATCATCTCCAAAGATGAGTTCTTGCCATAATTTCAACATATAGGTTTCTGTCCATACTTCAAATAATTCACTAACAGTATGGGCTTTAGAGTATAATTTTAAACTATCATCTTTCTTTGACAATAGCACTAAGTTAGCATCATCGAGACAGTTAATTATATCATTTTCACGTGTAATCTCCCCTCCTACAATGTCAGATGTATATAATGAAATCCATTTTGTACCTCTTTCTTGCTGCCAGTAACTAAATAATTGTCCTCCATCGGTTCGTAAAATTTTGAGAGCATCCTTATACTCTTTTCCATAAGTTTTACACTCGATTATCATCAACATTGAGTTATCTATATCGTAAACACAAATGTCAGCTTTACCACTTTTGGTATCATGACCCAAATGCCATTTTTTTTCTAACTCTATATGTTCAGGACGATAACCTTTTTTCAATAGTTGATTTATGCATTCAAAAACAACAAAATTTTCTGGATGTGCAAAGTTGCTCGTTGTATCATCATTGATTTTTAAACCACGATCTTGGGGATATATAATTTTCTCACTAATAAAGTCGACTTCTATACAGCAATTAACATCAGTAAACTCTTTTTTAAAGCGATGAGGTGATACCTCGGTGTACTCAAGAATTGATAATAACTTTTTGAGATTGCCTTTTGTTATCATAGGTAATATGCTTTATTCTTTGCTATTAATTGAATCTTCAGGATTTACTTGAAAGATTTTGTTATTTTGAATCGTACTTCTAAACTTGGTTGTCGGTAGTTACAAACGTTGGAATTGACAATGTGAAAACTTTTACCTGGTTTATTAGCTAGCCAAGTTTGTTTGATCTCTTTTTTTTCAAGTACTTTTTTTATGCAATTCATGAGTTTATTCATTGTTGCTATTCTTAAATATTCTAATACAAAGATAGAAAATATTGTGCTATAAAAAGAGAAAAGGGAAGAGGAAACTCTTCTTGGTTCAAAATGTTAAATTATATTCCACAATTCTTCCATGGAAGAGTATGGTTGTGAAAACTTTAGAAGTTATAAATGTATTTTTACCTTAAAACTTATCCCATTATTGCTTTTTTAGATATTTACTTTTTCTGCTATCAGCAAGTATTAAAAAAATAATATTGGTACTTGGAATAACGAGCAACAAAAAACACGTGTATTAAGACTATTTTGGAACCTTGCATGGCTTTTATTTTTGGATACCTATCAATTTTTGTAATTCATTAATTTGCAAAGGAGGGGTTACTTTATGTATCATAGCGTGGCAATTGGGACATATTGGTACAAGGTCAGTTTGGGGATTTATCTCGTATTCTTCTCCGATAGTAGATATCGGTGTAATATGATGCACGTGGATATAGTCTTGTCCTAACTTGCCATATGTGTCCCCAAAATTGAATCCACAGACCTTGCAAGAATATCCATTGGATTCGAGACATAAAAGACGTGCTTGAGGATTTCGCTCATATCGTTTTGATATAGTAGATCTAACCGCACCCTCTTTATAGGAATTTACATTAATCCTACCAGAGCCCCTTTTTAGGGTTTTCTCAAACCATAGTTCCTCAAGTTTTGATGCTACCGCATTTGGTATCTCCATCCCTGATGACTGTGGAGTCCAATTATAATTCAACAGCAGTGCTTGGAGCTCTTGAAGAGAAATAATAGGGTCTTCTGATAATTCATCAAATTCAATAATTACTCGATTTACCATTTGTCCATTATTACTCCAATGTTCCGATAGGAAGGGGGCAGTTGTAATGTACCCAGAACCGACAATTCCTTTGTTTTGTGTCTTGTTTCCAAGTCTTATCAAAAAAGCCCTGTCACCGACTGAGACCTGTTTATAGCTTCTAACACTCCATTTCTCAAGACGACTTCCTTTTTCTTTAATGTCTCTAATGGCATTAGATAAATTCTCCCAAGGCCAATTTTTCGGATTGTGTGCAAATAAAAAAGTCTTCATAGGCTCATTAATTTATTCTATTTTGTTGTTCTTGTTGCTCAAATACTTTCAAGCAATAAAATAGCAACAAAAATGGAATCATATATTATTGTTTAATATTGCTAATATGCTGATTAAAATCGTTTTATTGTGCATATTATTCTAGTTGGATGATCTGTTGTGTGTTGATTATCAGTATTTTAAATAGATCACTTTCCCACGCAGCAAGTGGCGAGTATACCGATGAAATTTGCTAGGATTTAATTAATATCATGAGTCTAGGCATTGTCATCGAGAGTGTAACTTGTGTGATGATCATAAATCCATTATCCGGGCGATAAAAGACGCTAACAAGT
>UMEX01012169.1_pt1 | contig 13020 bp, 13 predicted proteins | sample 1964871 | NCBI WGS metagenome assembly UMEX01 (sample SAMEA4836032, study PRJEB28245) | human gut metagenome | biome: gut microbiome; material: fecal sample | place: Denmark | collected 2008
TACCTCTTGCGTGACTACAATCGCTTCCCCGAAATACTTTCTGATGGTCTTGTACAAATATTTTATGTAATCCGCCATATTCGCACTTGCAATCGCTTTCCACGCTTCCTCTATCAAGATTAACTTCCTTATTCCCTTTAACTTGCGCATCTTGTTAATAAACCCCACCAGTAGAAAAGACAGTAGCGGACAAACGAAGCAACTCTTTGTAAATCAGTGCTGATTGGCGTTAAATGTCTTTTTATCAAGACAGGCAAAAATGCCAAAAAAGGACAGTTCAGGACGGAGTTCCGTTACCAAGTCATTACCTATTCCTGATTAGGTAACTTGCAGTAAACAAGGGCAAATCAAACAGATTTCAGCCCATGAAAAGAAAAAGGTGACGGAGAGGTAACAACTGGCTTTCTTAGTCGCTGATTGTCTGCGTTTTCCATTCTTCAAATAGCTCACTTTAGAAATAATTTTGTAACCAGTAAAAAGTGAGAAAATGATTGGAGAATTAAAGGTTTTGTTCTTCCTCAAAAAGAACCAAACGAAAAAGAACGGATTATGTCCTGTCATGGGGCGTATATCCATTGGTCGGACAATGGCACAATTCAGTGCGAAACTCGAAGCGGACACTTCCAAATGGAATACCAAAGCGGGGCGTATGGACGGCAAGAGCCACCACGCTTTGGACGTGAACCGTAAGATTGATAAAATCAATCTTAGTATTAACAGGCACTACAGGGAATTATCACAGAACAAAGGGCGGGTATCAGCCGAAGAAGTGAAAAACGCCTTTCAGGGCATCGCATCCACGCAGGAAACCCTGATGAAAGTGTTTGCCGAGCATAACGAAATGTTTTGTAAACGTATCGGCATTGACCGAGAAGAAACCACCTACAAAAAGTATTGCAACGCTTACAAGCATTTGACAAAGTTCCTGAAAAAGAAGTATAATGTTCAGGATATGTCTTTTAAACAACTGACCTATGGTTTTATTGAAGCATACGACTTCTATTTGAGGGTGGAACTCCAAATGAAACCCAATACCATACTTCGGAATATCCTACCGCTTCGGAAAATGGTACGCTTTGCCGTCAACAAAGGATATATCCTGGCAGACCCGTTTGCTCCATACAAGCCGATAAGAGGAAGAAGCGAACACCGTTTTCTGACAATGAAAGAACTGAAAAAAATCATGTCTACCAACTTTTACAGCTATTTCCGCAATCTTACCCGTGATATGTTTGTTTTCGCATCCTTTACAGGCATGGCGTATTCCGATATTAGGGAATTAACTGTAAAGGAACTGATAACGACTGACGACGGTAACAAATGGATAATTACTGCACGGAAAAAGACGGGAACGGTTTCCCGTATCCGTTTACTGGATGTGGCTATACGGATAATCGAGAAGTACGAAAAGAAGCGCACAGGCGAAAAGGTATTTCCCATGCCTAAATATACGACTGCCGATATAAACCTGAAACGGATAGCCGAAATATGCGAGATTGAGAAGAACGTCACATTTCACATGAGCCGTCATTTTTTCGCCAGTCAGGTCTGCCTCTCGCAGGGTGTTCCTATCGAAACTGTCAGTCGTATGTTGGGGCATAAGGATATTCATACCACACAGATATACGCCACAGTCTCCAATGATAAGATAAACAGCGATATGAAAAGGCTATCCCAGCGGATTGCGGGTAAATTTAGTTTTGCTAAACAGCAAACAACAGAGCCGACAACCAATCAGTAATAACAATAAAATCAACAATTTATATGAGAAGTACATTCAAACACCTGTTTTATATCAACAGGAACAAGACAAAGAAAAACGGATTATGTCCGATTATGGGGCGCATCACTTTGGACGGGAGTATAGCCCAATTCAGTACAGGACTGGAAACCGCTCCAGAACTGTGGGATGCCAAAGCGGGAGAATCAAAGGGAAAGACCTTGCACGAATTGAAAGTAAACAGGGAACTGAAAGAACTATCCAAAGCAATAGAAACCCATTACGCCCGAATCGTGGAGAAAGACGGTTATGTAACAGCCGAACGGATTAAAAACGCTGTTTTCGGTATCGGTAAAGAACCTACAACACTATTAAAGGAACTCGAAGAAGTAACCAGCGAAATACAAAAAAGTGTCGGTATCAATCATGCCGTTGCTACATATAAATCCTATGTAAATGCGTACTTCAACCTATCCCGCTTCATTAAAGAGAAGTTCGGCAAAGAGGATATTCCGTTCAATCAGTTGGAATATTCGTTTATAGAGGATTACGATTTATATTTGAAAACGGAGCAACACATGGCAACAGGTAGCGTACTTCAACATATTATTTTTCTTCGGAAGTTGGTTAAACGAGCCATGAACAAAGGGATTATTACACGGAATCCGTTTTTCGGCTATGTTCCCGACCAACCGAAAGGCAAACATAAATGGCTGTCAGGTGAGGAAATAGAAAAGATAATGACTGTGCATATAGACAAACCGAGCGTTGATTTTGTGAGGGATATGTTTATTTTCGGAACGTTTACTGGGTTAGCCTACATTGATATAAAGAACCTGCGGAAAGAACAAATACTGTCGGATAGTGCAGGCAACCAATGGATAAGCATCAGACGGCAAAAAACGAATACCGAATCTATTGTTCCACTGTTGGATATTCCGAAAGAAATTATTCGGAAATACGAGGGAACCGGCGAGGGTGGCAAGGTATTCAAAATGCTTTGTGCCAATGTGGTCTGTTCTTATATCAAAAAAATCGGAACACTCTGTAAATTAGAAAAGAAGCTCACATTCCATATGGCCAGGCACTCGTTCTCGACTACGGTCTGCCTCTCGCAAGATGTACCTATTGAAACACTTAGCCAAATGTTGGGGCATCGGAATATCAAAACTACCCAGATTTATGCGGAGATAACAGGAGCTAAAATCGAGGAAGATATGAAGCGGTTATCCGAAAAGATGAAAGACGATTATAAGCTGGCGGGTGGTTAACCCGAACAATATTCAGCAAAGAGAATAGAGCCGTTCCCGAAAAGACGGCTCTGCTTGTTCATTAGCTAAACTCAGTTATCCAATTTTCTTTTTTTGCAACCCATTCTGCTTTAGTTTTAGTATTACTTTGTTTATCTATTGCTTGCTGTAAAACATTGATACAAGACTTATCTTTTTTGCAATAGATTGTTTCAGATTTATCGTTCAGAAAAGCAGCAATAAAAAAATCTTTCAAATGGTCTATTCCTTTTGAAATGGCAGTATCAATGGCTTTTATTGCATCATCATATTTTTCTTGACCTCGAAGAATTTTACACATGTTTTGTAAAAAAAATGGTTCATCTTCATCGTCAAACTCTTTTGAAAAAATTAGAGCATTATCATATTGCTCTGATGCAATATACAAATCAAGAAGTTGCTTACGCTCAAAGTCATTCTTAAAATCAATGGTTTTAAAATATTTTTCTGAAATTTTCAGAACTTTCTCTTTTTCATCTTCATTACTCTCTCCTGAATATTTTAACATTTTATATTGACTAAGTTTTATTTTGGCATAAGCAAATCTAAGACTTCTATTATTGTCGATATTTGACGGAAATGGTAATGATTCACATATTTCATTATATACATTTTTAAGCATATAACTTAAGTGATTTGATAGTTTTTCGATTACCTTATATGGCTGCTCAAAATTTGAATCTACGGAATTTAATATGGATTTTACAAATAAGTCAGAATTGTTGTCTATATATTTAGTTCTAAGTTTTTGAAACTCACTTCTTGCCAATAATTCATAAAAAGACAGCAAAATTGACAATGATTGATTTTTTAAATTAATTTCTTTCGAAAACATAAATTCTACTTCAGACTCAACTTTATCAGTTTTCCTACTATTAGCATACAGTCTTGCCAGTTGTAGTCTGCTATAATCCGCATTTTCATCTAATCCTACCACTTTTTTAAAATATTCTTCTGCGTTTTCGTCGTCTTTCTTTTTCAGGTACAATTTTCCAATGTGGTGATAAAGTACTATTTTAATGTTGGTATCTGATATTGTATTCAAGACACTCTTAAGCTCGCTTATTATATCGTCACACTTGGTCTTGTATAAGTCTTTTTGTTTGTCAATTTGAAATAATTCTATTTCTGATTTTTCTATAAATAACAGCAAATCATAATAATTGTCGTGTAAATCATAGTCTATATTATCCAATTGTTGAAGAAACCATTCTGGAGAATTAAATGAGTCGGCGGACTGTATTAAGGCATATAATATTAGTTTTTTTAGTTTGTTGTCAAATGGCAGATTATCATATTCCGATTTAATAAAATTCATGTGATTTAATAAAAAACGGAAATAATCGATAGACTTAATCTCATTATTTTTTAGAAGATATTTTTCTAACCCCGAATATATAATATCATTATTAATATCTGTAACCTCTGAATTGATGGAATCAAGAATCAATTGATGAGTGTCAAAAAGGAAAGAATCTTGGATTCTAATTAATGACCGTTTTTCTAATTCAGTAACACTCTTTTTGCCTAATATTTCATAAAAAAAGTGTCGACTTATTTTTCGATTGTTTAATCGTTTAATCCATTGCAGTTCAGCGGTAAGCAACAATATGAATTTACCAATAATTCTTTGTGAAAGTTTTACATTCCTTGAGTCAGGAAAGTCTTTGAGGTTTTGAATTTCATTTATTATGTCTTCCCAAGTAAAGTCATCTACTTCAATTGCTGATATAATCAAGTTAAGTACTAATGGGTATCCTGATATTTCATTTAGAATTATTTCTACATGTTCAGTATCAGGCTTTATTTTTGTATCAAATAATATTTTTCTTGCAATATCTCTATCTAAAAATGTTAATTCATAAGCATTAGATAATGGTAAATTGCGCTGAAGTGAGGTTATAATACATTTAGAATCGTGTTTGTTTGAGGAGTTGAACAACTCAATAAAATCACTAACATTCGAGTTTAAATTATCAATTATCAAGAGGACTTTGAACTCTTGAAGAAAATAGTCCAAATTAAATGTGTTATTAAATTTGTATATTTGTACTGCTGATAAATTAATTTTTTCACACTCTAATAAATCACCGTTTAACCAAATGACACTATCAAATTCATGCTGTAGGTAATTTCCTATACTAATTGTTAATTCAGTTTTCCCGATACCACTAATTCCAAAAATTTGAATACAGTTCTGTTTGTCTAAAATTTTGACAATATCGTTCCCTTCTTCTCTTTCATAATATTTCGTCTTAAATGCTGGTAATTTATTCGTTTGCGGAAGAATTCGATAATATTCAAATGTTTTCGGTAAATAATTTAATATTTCTTCAACTTTAGGTGTGTTTGATATATTATTTAATACAATATTTGCGATTTTCTCGGCATCGTATATACTTACTGTAAGTGTTGTCCATTTATTTGTAATCTTCGAATCTAAATCAGTCAATTGCCTTCCTGTAGCTCTATGATTCGCAAACAAATAAACTTGCTTGCATTTTTTGTGATTGGCAAAGCAACGTTGAACATCCTTAATTGGCTTATTAAAATCATCAAAATAATTTGGTTCAGTGCCACATTGTCCAATAATCTCATAGTTATCAGAGATAAAGTCAGCGGTATACCCAACTGGTTTGCAGTATAAATTATGCCCTTTATGCAACACTTCCTCTTTTATAATAAGATACAGTATTGGTTTACACAAATACTCAAAATCAGTTCCACTAATTTGTCCAATTTCAGCCACAAAAGAATTGATAAAATGTTCATTTAATCTTGCCATTGCCTATCTTCTTTGAATTTCTCTATACTTATTTGTCTGCAAATTTAGTAAAGAATTGATAAACAGTCGTAATTGCAGCAAAAAACATTTTGTTCAATCTTCCAGAGTATGTGGAAAAGCACTCAATCCCCAGCATATTTTTTCCTTTTTTATCTGTTAAACACCCCTCTTATGGAAAGGATGAATAAGACAACACTTTTGCGGAAAATCTCCACACCTGCGCTGCGCTTCGGGTAGTATTTTCCGCAAAACCCGTAGGGCTTGGTGTTGACGTTTCATTCTTGGAATATACCTTTGTGTACAGATAAATAAAGGATTACCTTAATTTTAATCTTGAAAATAAGATAATAGGTTTTCTACTGATACAGTATAATTTGAGCCATCAATGGACTGAAAACCTAACTTTTCGGCAAAACTTTGGCTTTTGTGGTTGGTAGATTCTATTCCGATATGCTTGAAACCGTATTTCAAGGCTGTTTCAGCCAAAAATTCGACGAAGTGAGAGCCATGCCCGATATGTTCTTTTTTGAAGCTGATTCGGGCGATAATAAGGCAATCGGGCGGAAACTGGCTTTCCTTTCGCCTTAAACGTAAATACAAGTCTATACGGCTGTTTCTTCGGGTGGTTATTACATTATTGGTTGTCAGGTACACAAGCGGACGGCGATACTTGAACCGCTTCATCAGGTAACCGTCTATTGCTTCCCTTATTTCTTCGTACTCATTCATATTATTGGCTTTTGTTGATTATCTTCTGAATCCCCGCTTTGGTTTCTTCTTTATTTTTTTCTTCTTTGGAATCTGTTCATCTTCCTTATTTCCTGTGTCTGGAGTAAGCAAACCTAATGCAGAAGATAAACCCATATCAGGAAGATTGAAAGATTGCTTATTTTCCTGATTGGAACTTTGCATATTTTCATTCTTGTTTGAAAGGTTGTAATCTTGTTTATTTTCAAACAAATTTTCAGATAAGCCAGTCTGCATGTCTGCATTCTTGCCGACCTGACTGCATTCATTCATTTTTCTTTCATCGGATATTTGTCGTTCCTGCATTTTGAGTTGGTCGGTAATTGTTCCGTTCTTCATAGTGTTGTAGTATTCAAAGGTTTCGGATAGAGGACGGTTGTAATTGAATAGCTTATCAAATCCTTTCTCCGCCTGTTGGAATAAGTTTTTTCTGTCAAATCCCCCTTTGATTGCTCCTTTCTTGGTATTCTTGTGGTTGGTAAGCGGAGAGAGTTTCTTTTTGTTGGATTGGTCTTTACGGCTTACAATCAAATGGCAGTGCATATTGAGGTCATTATTAGACCTGTCCCGACTGAAATGTATCTTTCCATAGAACTTTATATCTTCTGCCGATAATCCTTTGTTGAAGTTCTTGGCATATTCAGGGATAACGACTTCACGGATATACCGTTTCATAGCTTCGGCTTGTTCTTGTTCAGTATTACCCATTGCCCGAAGCTCCTTTTCTGACGGGCTTACATGGATAGCGTAAAACTTGGCATCTGTTTTTAGTAGTTGTCCGATATTGCTGTCTATATCTTTTACAACCTGTGATTTGTAGATATTATCGTTTGTCAGATTGAAAAATCCCTCTGTATAGATTCCCTGCTCCATGCGCTCCAAATCTTCATGCTCGCAATAGTCGGCTAATCTTCGGCTACTGCCTGCGTTGTTGTATGTGCCTTTGGACGGTGGCGGGAAATCGATATTCATAGGATATTGTTACTATTTTTCGTCTATCAGGTTGATAATTTCAGTTTTTAGGTTCTCTTTCCGCTTGCCGTCCATTACTCCGCACGTTGCCAGTTCCGAATACAAGCTAATCAGTTTCAATAGCTTTGCATTATCCTTTTTCTGTACCTGTTGTAATGAGCTGATATGCTTTCCCTGATTATTGATTACATCGGCATGCTTTTGAAACTGGTCACTGATTTTGTGTAATACAGCATGATATTTCTCCTGTTCCTTTTCCAACTGTGAAAGAATAAGCGATTCCAATGCTTTGGTAATCGTATCGAATTTAGTCGCTATCGAGTGGCTTGTCCGTATCATCGGGTTTAGTTGTTCTTCTTCGTAATGACGAATGAAACGGATAATATCATCCTGCCGTTTGTTTATCTTGGAGAGTTCCGATTTTACCGATTCAGGAGCGTCCGCAGGGTTGATATGTGCTTTGTCCAAATACAAAAAAGCCAATTTCACTATTTCCCCTTTTTTCAGCGAATAGCGTTTACATAGCTTTTCGATAAGTTTATCCGTTGCGTTCTCTACGGCAATGGTCGTAAATACGATATTTCGATTCTGTTTTGTCATAGTTATAACTATTTTATAGCTATTTATATACTTAACTTGCTCATATTGAATTGTGTAGTAATTCGAGTTATAGCAAGTGTTATAACTGTGCTTTATTCTAAAGCACTAAAGCCGAAGGCTTTGCCCCGCAGGGCAAGAGGGAAGAACAGGACTTGTCCAGTTCCCTCTTGCTTAATTCGGCCGGATAAATGCTGCACGAAGACAGCGTTATTTCGGGTGAATGCGGAGCCATTAACAGGAGGCGTAAACTAAAAACAAGCCTCCGTCATTTGCTCTATTCTGCTTAAAACTCAAAAAGCAGAATCATTCATCTTTTTCACTGGTTTTATCCTCGTCTTTGGGCTTCGGGTGCTTCTTTTCAAAGTTCTGATAGGTTTGAAAATCCATGTGCGAGCGCACAAATTCCCGAACATCGGAAGTACGGTAATAAGTCTTATGACCTACTGTAAAGAAAGGGAGTTTCTTACTTGATCGGTGTCGTTGGAGTGTCCGGTATGACACTTTCAGGAGAAAGGCTAAATCTTGGTTGTCAAGCAGGGTTTCATCCTCACTAAATACCTCTTTAGTGTTAATCAGGGATTTCAAATCTTGTCCTATGTCACTTAGCTTCTTGGATAGCTTCTGCATCCATGTTTCAAAATCTTCATTGTTGATATACATTTTACTTCATTTTAGAGATTATTAATTCGTTATCTCAATGCATTGATGAAGCAAAATTCAGAAGAACGAAGCAAATAAAATAGGGGAATCCCTATTGACTCCCCTATAAGTTATTTATAACAAGCTCATGTTTAGGTTGTTACAAAATGGTTATTTTTCATCTTGTTTTATCCTTGTTCCGGCTTTCACGAATTAGTAGGTTTTTCAGGTGGTCGAGGGCTCTTGTCAGGTTGAACGGTTTGCGGGAAAATACCCTCGTTTTGGATTTGTAGGCATCCCCGAAAGAAAAGTTGAAAGCTGATTCTAAGGCTTTGGCAATATGAATAAAATGGGCGGGGTTGCCGTTCTCGCCTAAGAATTGCCCTGACAGTTCAAATGCGATAGCAAACTCCCCCATGCTATCAATCCCTAAGCCATCTTTTGATTTAGGGATAAAATAGACTTTGGAACTGCTGTCAGTTTGAGAATTATCGGGAGATTGGTTTGTTTGCCGAAATGTAAGTTTCAGCAACTCAATTTCAGATTCGAGCAATAGAATTGCTTTCCGAAGATAGGCAAATTTCAGGGCATTTTTTTCCCTGCCCGTAAAGAGGAGATAATCCTAATGAATCAAACTCGATACGGGTATGATTCAGAGCTCTAAACACCTCCGAATATTCTGTTTCGGATTGGAATAGATTTTTCGTTTGTGTTACAAAATCTCCATAGGCGTTTTGCATTTCTCGGTTTGTTACTTCATGCGAGGGTTCACTCAATAAGGTAAACAGCCTCATGTTTAATAATTCATCCATAAGCATAATTTTAATAAGTGAATAAAATAGATCCCAATAGATATTACCTCTATGGTTTATAATTATTTACGTTATTTCCTTATTAGCTATGCAATGATTTCAACTTAGCAATAGTAGCTGTTAGAATTTGTTTGATTGGCTCATTATTGTTTTGTTTATTATTTGAATACAGACAATACATATCACTTGTATTGAGGATTTTATATCTTTTGAAGTAGTAAATTATAGTTCTGTTACTGTCTCAGATAAAGGACGAAAAGAATTATGCCACGGCGTATAAGGTTTTGCATCAGGTGCAGGGTAACCAATAGCCAATAAACATATAGGATGAATATGATCGGGTAAGTCGAAAGCCCTTTTTACAAGAGCCGGATCATATAATAATACCCAAACAGAGCCAAGTCCTAAACTATGTGCTTCTAACATCATATGTGTACCAACAATAGTTGCATCCATTTCTCCACTATCGTATCCCTCAACAAAAGGGCTTTTCCAACTCAAACGTTCATCTGTACAAATAAGTAAAACCAAAGGTGCATTATAGGTGCTTTTGGTAATACTTCGTATTTTTTGCAAAGCATCGGAGCTTTTTAACACATAAACCTGTTAAGGTTGATAATTTACGGCGGTTGGGGCTAACTGCCCAGATTGTAGAATAAAATACAGTTTATCTTTTTCTACTGGCTGTGTAGAAAAAGAGCGCACCGAATAGCGCGCTCTTGCAAATTCTAAAAAGTTCATAGCGGAATTATTTTTATTAGTGAAAAAATTTAGATATAGTTGCTTCATTTTGATGATGATTTATTATTAATCCTCACATAACAAAGTTAGTGTCAAATAGGCTAATGAAGCGTTCTATTCAGTTCATAGTTTTTTTCTATTCGGCTCGAATTGTTATCCCATTTGGATCATCCTGTTTTTCTTTCTGGTTCAAGCAATATTTAAAATCAAACCTGAATAAGTGAAGTGTTGGGACGATTTTAATATTGTGCCTAAATTAAAGTAGCCGTTACAGGTGGTTTCCTATAACGGCTACTTTTGATTTACAGTACTCTATCCGAGTCTATCGATATAGTTTTATCGATTACGGTAGATTTTTGACACGATCTTCCATTCGTCACCGTCTTTTACAAACGAAAACATATCGTAGTATTTAGCATCGCCAAACTGTGTTTTAAGATTGGCAACAGCAATATCCTCCTGAACACTAAGCGATAATATTTCATAGCTTACAGGAGCAGCCTGACTATTGTTCACAAAATCATAAAGTGCTTGTATGGGTACACTTACAAGTTTGCCATTTTCAGCCCATGACATGGTTGCATTATCTGTAAATGCTTGGGCGGTAATGTTGCCATTAGCTAAACGCCCACCTTCCATATAATACCCGATAGCTTTTTCTATCCCTTCTCTTTGATCTTTTGTTGCTTCCATTTTTTTGTTAATTTTAAATTCGTTACTGTTGTTATTTGAACTATTGTTGCATGATGCCAATAATAATGAGCATAATGTGAATAATAAAACTGTCCTTTTCATACTTGTATATTGATTAGATAGATATTCCGAGGTCTTTTACCCTCTCTAAAGAAGTGTGATCTTTTATATCTCCGATAGCTGTAACCCCACCAGCAATCAACAGCCCTCTATTGTTCCACCCTAAGTGTTTTAGCAAAGAATTATAATATGCTTCCACTGGTTCATTATTACTCTTGCTATTACCTTCGGCTGCCATTAGCATAATACAGTCTTTTTTGGGGTTACGGTATCCCGGATCTTTTTCAGCGACAGCAAATAAGCGGTCAAAAGTGCATTTTAGCTGTCCGGTAATACTCCAATAGTACATTGGGGAAGCAAGAACAATGACATCTGCTTGTTCATAAACCGGATAGATTTTATCCATATCGTCTTTCTGTATACATGGACTATCGGAATTTTTGCCACCCCCAAAGCATCCTTTGCATTCGTGGATATTCATACTATCAAGAAAAAAAGAGGTTACTATATTTCCTGATTCCTCTGCTCCTTCTGTAAAAGCCTGAATAAGCCCAGAAGTGTTACCCCTCTTGCGGGGGCTACCATTAAGTATAAGAATTTTCTTTGCCATTACTCTAAATAAGAGAGTTTATATTACGTTTTACTTTCTATTGCAAAATTAGCGTAACACAACCTTAGTGGCTTTGCTATATAGTCCAAAGATTTTTTCTATTCAGTCCAATCTGTTATTGACGGTATTGTGTCGGTGGATAACCGTAATGATTTTTGAAGATACGAGAGAAGTGCGAAACATTTTCAAAGCCTACAGAATAACATATTTCATTGACCGGTAATACGGTTTCCTGAAGCATCTCTTTTGCTTTTTCTAATCGCCTCACTCGTATCCATTGGGCAGGTGAAATATTGTAAATCTGTTGAAAATCTCTTTTGAAACTTGACAAACTCCGTCCGGACAGGAATGCCAATTCAGGCAATGTCACAGGGGTGGTATAGTATTGTTCAACTACATGCTGTATATCTGTCCTTGCGGGATTTCGTAATTGCAATATCTGACGGAACATGTTTTTACTACACTCCGATACATCATATAGTAGTTCCATGATCTTTAATTTCAGCAATCCCGGGTTTATAGTAGAAGGATCGGTAAAATATGGATATAGAGATTTTGCAAAAGCAACCAAACATTCATTCATAGGATAAACAGAAGTTTTTACTTCTTCATCCATCCGTTGAACTTTTACATTTGTTGTAGTAAGGAACTCCTTTATCAAATCATCTTTCAAACAAAACATCAAGCTCTCATAAATATTGTCGTTAGTAGGCTCACCTTCTTTTTCGTATCTTATAGAGGTTGCTTTCTTCAAAAGTATCATTTCATTTTTCTGTACCGTATAGGTTTGTTTACCATAATAAAGGGTTATTTTACCTTCCAGTACAAAAAGTAATAAATGCTCTTCGAGAAACATACTTCCAATACCTTTCATACTATGAACACATGAATCAATAACTGAACAGCCATCCAACATAAGTGAATTCTGACAGTTCAAGCCAGAAAGTAGGTTTGTCGGAACTCTAACATATTTCTTCATATCTTAATCTCTGGTTGATGAAATTGCTTATCTGTAGTTTGATATATCTTTTAACTTTTAAGATATATCAAGTTAATGCAAAAGTACGAATTAAAGTGCAATTATCTTTTTCTTTTTGGCTCAAATAGTTTTTCTTTTTAGTTATCTCTGTATAGGTGTAGATAATATAAAAAATTATAGTACCTTTGAAGTGGAGTTATTTGAAGCAATGGAAAACCGACGCAGACAAAAGAACCTCGTTCGTTTCTAAACCATTACCTATTCTACTTTTGCGGTTTATGAAATGCTTGTTATATAGCGGAATATGAAATAAACGCATCTTCTTGATAAAGGCTTCCATGATGATGATAGTCGTTATCGGGAATAAAATCTT
>UMEX01022986.1_pt1 | contig 12893 bp, 6 predicted proteins | sample 1964871 | NCBI WGS metagenome assembly UMEX01 (sample SAMEA4836032, study PRJEB28245) | human gut metagenome | biome: gut microbiome; material: fecal sample | place: Denmark | collected 2008
GCCGAGTTATGATGATTTATTTTTAATGAATTCCCAAGAAAGGATCGAGGTCTCTGAAGAAATTTATCGGAAAGGTTTACAATTTGTTGGGTATTCTCCGACGAATGCGGGGTTTGAAGGTGCATTATATCAATTACGCAATGGTTTGATTGATCAGGCACAATTCTCTCGTGAAGTACAAAAAATGAAAGAGATGAACACGGATTGGTTTGATTTGCTTTTCCGTAACTCTTTCAGTCATCAACATACTTTGTCCATTTCCGGGGCTAACGACCGGGTGGATTATTATTTCTCTGCGGGATATTCTAACCAACAAGGTTCTTCTTTGCAGGAACAATCAGAACGTTTTAGTTTTATGTCAAATCTAGGATTCAAGATTTCAGATAAATTCCGTGCCACGGTTATGTTAGGTGCAAACGTGACGACGACGGATCGCCCGACAGTGGATTTGTTCGAATATGCTTATACGCCCTCTCGTGCTATTCCTGCCTATAATGAAGACGGGAGTTGGTTTTTCTATGATTGTGCCGAAGGGTATGCTGATATTTGGTATGATAGAATCCCGTTGGTGTATAACGTGTTTAACGAATTACATTATTCAGGATCAACTGATAAAATCAGTAGTATCAATACGAATATTAACTTAGATTATAAAATCGCTTCTTGGCTTTCTGCTAGTGCTGTTTTGTCCTATAATACAAGTTCAACGGAAAGTGAAACTTACTATGATGAGCGTACTTATGAAGTATCTGTTTATCGGGATCTTCCTTATGGGTATGATAGGAACCAGTTGGTGAACTTGTCTAATTATATGACGAATGTTTGTTTAATTCCCTATGGTGGAATCTTGAATACCAGTTCAAACGGGGCTGATTCATTTACGGCTCGTGTTTCCCTTAATATGAATAAATCCTTTAATGATGTGCATAGTGTGTCTTTTATGGCGGGGCTTGACATACAAAGTCAAAAATCAAAAGGATACTCGAAAGAAGAATGGGGATATTTACCGGAACGAGGGAAGAACTTCGTGTCTCTTGATAACCTGACTGATTGGCCCGCTGCTGCGTTGAGAATGGTACAAATGAAGCCTTCAATTACGGACGCCACGAGTAATAATATTGCTTATTACGGGTCATTCTCGTACGGCTATAAAGGAAAATACGTGATGAGTGCTAATATTCGCGGAGAAGGTTCTAATAAATTGGGAGAACAGGCTCGATTTTTGCCTATTTGGTCTGTTTCTGGACGTTGGAACGTGACGGATGAATTTTTTATGGACCCGTTTTTAGATGTCCTTTCAAGTTTAGCAATCCGTACTTCGTACGGTATTCAGGCAAACGTGACGGATGCTCATAACCCAAATATGATTATTTCTATCGGTTCACTGGATACAAAGTCCGAGGAATATGTGGCAACTCTTTCCTCTTTACCAAATGAGGGGTTGAAGTGGGAAAAAACGTATTCTTTTAATTTAGGAGTTGACTTTGATCTGTTTAAAGGAAAACTCTCCGGAGTTTTTGAGTATTTTTATAGGAAAAGTAAAGATCAATTACTTAATTTGCAAGTAACCAGTACGAATGGAGGGAAATCTGTTACAATAAATGGCGGAAACCTAACGAATAAAGGATGGGATTTAGCCTTGTCTGCGACTCCGATAAAAACGGAGAATTTTGAGTGGAGGGTGACTTTTAACACTAGTAAAGTGTATAACGAGGTTTCCACGACGGCAGATCAAAGCGTAACTTACGAGAATTATCTGAATGGTTCCCTTGTGAAAGACGGATTCGCCTTGAACTCGTTCTATTCTTATCGTTTTGCAGGTTTGGATGCTAAAGGTATTCCGACGTGGTACGGATTAGAAGACCACGATGAAAGTGGAAATGTTACAATTACTACTCAGGAACAAGCTTTTGCTTCAGCTATGGTTTATAGTGGTAAACGTGAACCGGATCTTTCCGGAGGGTTAAGTATGGGATTCCGTTATAAGAATTTGAGTATTAATTCTACGTTTACAATTCAATTGGGTAGTAAAATCAGATTGAATGATTTGTATGACGGGGATAATTTTAAATTGCCTTATCCAGGGCAAAATATGGGATCGGATTTTGTGAAACGTTGGAGAAATCCTGGTGATGAGAAATCCACGAATATACCGGCTTTAACAGATGAACTTTATACGATAAGCGGTGTGTACAGGGATATGGATAACCCGATTAATAAAACGGATATAATGAATAACGTTTCTTCAAATTACTGGCAGATGTATAATAATGCGGATATGCGTGTCGTTTCCGGTAACTTCATGCGTTGTAATTCTATCTCTTTGTCTTATACGTTTAATGGAGACTTCGTGAAGAAGTTATACCTTAAATCACTATCCATGAGTTTGGGCGTAACGAATCCTTTCGTTATCAAATCAAAAGGTTTACAAGGACGGGATCCTGAACAATTAACGATGGGATCGGGAACGATACCTCCTCAACAAACTTATTCTTTCACGATGAATGTAACCTTTTAATTAAGAAAAAATGAAACATATAATATTTTTAGTTAGCTTGATCCTGTTATTTGCTTCCTGTAATGATTTTCTTGATTACAAGGATAATGACAAGGTGATTCCGGAAGAACTGGACCAATATAGCGAATTAATCTTGGGGGAGCTGATCCAAAAATCGGTGGGGGCGACTTGTTATAATCTTTGGATCATGAGTGATGATTATAGTACTTCTGTACCTTCTTATATTGGCTCGACCAGTACGGATGAACGTATTGATTATCAAAGTTGGTATACGTGGGCAAGAGAAACACAGATAACCCCGGAAGGAGATGAAAAGATAGATCCTGCTTGGGAACATTTTTACCATAAAATATTGATGTGTAATATTATCGAAAAGGCTGTCAAGGAGTTCGAAGATGATCCGGAAGGGGTGAAATACCGTTTGTTGGGGGAAGTACAGGTAATTCGGGCAATGTCCTATTGGTACTTGGTAAATATGTACGGGGCCCCTTATCGCAATGAAGAGCAGGCAAAGACGGCTATGGGGATACCGATTAACAAAGAAACGAGTATAAAAGATAAATTATACACGAGGTCTTCTTTACAGGAAGTCTACATCTTGATGGAAGGTGATCTTAAAGATGCCTTGCAAAATTTGGAGAAAGGAGAACAGAAAAACTCTATTTTCCGCCCAAATCCGGATGTGGTACGTTTATTCCTATCCCGAATTTATTTGGAACAGAGAAGATATGAGGATGTGATTACAATCTGTAACGAAGCTTTGAAGAAAACGACTAAAACGATTATTTCATTGAGTGATATGTTGACGTATAGTGATAGTGAAAAACCAATAATAAATAAAAATAGTAGTAGTTTGCTTTATTCTTGGTTGTCGCGAGAGGCTCAGCCAGCTTCTTCTATGAACAAATATCAACAGGGGTGTTATTGTCCTTCGGATGAATTACTAGGATTGTTTGCAGATGATGATGTACGTAATTATAGAGATGTACTTGTTGATTATTGGACCCCAACTAGAGTGATTAAATACAATGCGAATCATTCTGGATGTTATGATATGAACTATCGTGTGGAAGAGTTCTACTTCAATCGAGCTGAAGCTTATATTGAATCAGGGGAGTGGGAAACGGGAATGGGGGATTTGAATGAGGTTTATTCCCAACGTATTGAGGGGGGAAATGGCCAATTGAATGTAAGTAATGTAGATGATGCTCGGAAAAAATTGCGTGAGGAGAAACGTAAAGAATTTTGTTTCGAAGATATTCGTTGGTTTGATATTCGGCGTTGGGGACTGGCAATAGAGCATAAGTATTATAATTTTAGTATGGATGGAAGTTTTGTTACTTACCTGTTGGATGCGGAAAGTCCCAATTATGTGTTATCTATCCCGTTGGATGTTCAACGTCGTAATTTCGAGATAGAACAACCTCAACGAGTTGAAAGTAAAACCAAATAAATAAATGGCTATGAAAAAAATACTGATACCCTTATTGTGTGGATTATTACTCACTGCCTGTTTTGATGATGAAAATATTCATGCCGATTACGTGGAATACGGGAGAGCTTATGATACGACCTCTTCGGATCCTGTGTTAAAGTATATTTCCCAATATTATTACAAATATGGTAAGGTTTTAATCACGGACCCGGATACGGCGGATTATATGTTCAATTTCCAGATGAAGAATAAGGTTCGCATGGTGGAACCCCGGCAAGATCAAGAACATCTTGTGGAAGCGTTGACATTCTTGAAAGAATTATTCCTTGATGGGTATAATGACAAAGTAAAGAAAGAAGTTTTCCCGTATGCTATTATTATGGCAGATTCTATCTATGATTGGGGAAACGAAAAATATGTTAGTGAGTACACTGCATCCTCTTATGTAGCCTTTTTGGTAAATGACGAGATGTTGAGTAAAAATGAGGAAGAAAAGGTCGCTCTTTCTATGGAATGGAACAGTACTTTTTTGAATTATTGTATGGATAAGATTGGGTGGACGGTTCCGGAAGAATTTTATCTTTATTCTGATGCAGAGTATGGAAAAAAGGAGAATTGGTTTATTACGGGAGTGGAAGAAGGAGATATAGATGCAGTTTGGGAGAGGGGATATCCAATTGGAAAATGGGATTGGAATTTTGATGAAAATTGGAATAGAGTTTACGGTTATTCAGTTTCTTCTTCTAGAGCTGGTTACTTGGAAAAATTCTTTGAATTTTTATTTACAACACCTCAAGAAACTATAAATAAAGCCATTCAAGATCATGAAAAACTAAAGAATGCCCATGATATATTAGATCAAGCCTTGAAAGATGACTTCGGAATAGATTATCGTACGATGATCTATAAAGCAAAAAAATAATATTATTTACTACAAGAATGTTATAAAATAATTTTAAATGTAATTTGTATGAATAAAGTATTGTATATAATTATTTTACTGTGTTTTAGTGTTACTTGTGTAAATGCTTCAAACTCTTCTTGGGGAAAAAAGAAGAAAAAGAAGGCCGGAACGGAAAAGGTGGAATCGAGTGATTCCACCTCTAAGGCGGCTTCTACGAGCGAGTACGAGAAGTTTATGAAGGATGCGGTGGTAAAGAAGGGAATGTTTAACGTGATTAAGAAGAAGGATAAGATTTATTTGGAGATTCCGAAGGCGATTATGAGCCGGGATTTCTTGATTAGTTCGCGGGTTTCTTCCACGAGTCGCACGTGGCAGATTGATCCGGGAACGATCAATCGTGACCCTTTGCTGATAACATTTTCATGCGATGAGAATAAGGTGTATATCCATTTTCCTCATTTGGATTACGTGTGCAAAGAGTCGTCGGAAATGTACGAGGCTTACAAGAGACACAGTAACCCGCCGATCTGGAAAGCGTTTAAAATCGAGGTTATGTCAAAAGATTCTTCCAGTTGTGTGATTGATGCTACTCCGTTGTTCTTGTCTTCGATTGCTGAGTTTTCTCCATTCCCGAATCTTCCTGACGAAGTGCGTATGTTGATACCGTTTGGAGGCTCTTTCCAAAGTGACCGTTCAAAGATTGAGGAATTTAAGGCTTTCGAAGATAATATTATCGTGAAGAGTATGATGACTTACACGACGGATAAAGAAGGTCCTTTGACCACGATAGAGGCTCGTAATATCATTATCTTGCCGGAGATCCCGATGGTTCCCCGTTATGCGGATGAACGGATTGGCTTTTTTGAAGAGTCTCGTAAATTATTTGACGAACATCATGATCGTTTGCAACAATACGGGATTATCAATCGGTGGGATTTGCAACCGAAAGATATGGATAAGTACCTGGCTGGAGAGTTAGTAGAACCCGTGAAACCGATTGTTTGGTACGTGGACCCCGCAATTCCCGAGAAGTGGAGGAAATACGTGAAGTTGGGTATTGCTGACTGGAATATTGCTTTCGAGGCTATCGGTTTTAAGAACGCCATTGTCGTGAAAGATTACCCGACAGATGATCCGAATTTTGATCCGGATGATATTCATTATAATTGTTATCGTTTTGTAGCATCGACAAGAGAGAATTCAATGGGACCGTCGTGGATTGATCCCCGTTCAGGAGAAATTTTGTGTGGAGACGTGATTTCGTGGTACGGTGTGGTGACTTTGCTGAACAAGTGGAGAATGATCCAGACCGGGGCGGTAGATCCTTCCGTGCGTTGTCCCGTGATGACGGACGAGAATATGGGTGAAGCCATGCGTTACGTGGCGGCTCACGAGATCGGTCATACGTTAGGGTTAATGCATAATTTTGGAGCATCAGCGGCTTACCCGGTAGAGAAGTTGAGAGACCCGGAGTTTACTCAAAAATACGGGACTACCCCGTCGATCATGGATTACGCACGGTTTAACTACGTGGCACAGCCCGGAGATTTGGAGAAAGGTGTAAAGTTGACTCCTCCTCTGATTGGCGAGTATGATAAATTTGCTATTAAATACGGGTATCAGGTACTTCCGGACGTGAAGAGTGCGGATGATGAGAAAGAAATTTTGCGGGGATGGGTGAGAGAACAGATCGGAAATAAGATGTGTTTTTACGGGAAACAGGTGTTTCAATTTAATTTTGACCCTCGTTCCATGGCAGAGGATTTAGGGGATGATGTGGTGAAAGCAAATACTTATGGTCTTAAGAATTTGAAATATGTGGCGGCTAATTTTGTGGATTGGATGGCTGTAAATGATGAGGGGTATGCGGCTGTTGAAAGTACTTATAAGGAGATTATCGGTCAGTTCGTGCGGTTTATGGATCACGCAATGGTGAGTGTCGGGGGAATGTATATTAATCCGAAATATTATGGTGATCCGGAACCTCTTTACCAGTATGTTCCCAAGGCAAAACAGATCGCGGCGTTGAAGTTCGTGTTGAAGAATTTGAACGAGTTGCAGGACTGGATTATTAATGATAAGATTACCGCGATTATCGGCCCGACAGCCAAGCACTACGTGGCTCAAACGCAATTCTTCAACGAGATGTTGACCCGGGAGACGTTAGGGCGCTTGCAAATAAACGAGGTGGACGGAAAGAATGTATTCACGTTGGATGAATATCTGGGAATTATTTTTGACGAGATGTTTACCAAGAAAACCGGTAATCTGCAGTTGGCAGATATGGCTTTCCAGAATTCTTTCGTGGAAAATCTGACTGGGTACATGGATAAAGGTGAGTTCAAGAGTGCCGGGAGTAATTCGTTGAGAGAATGGTTGAACGAGACAACTTGTAGTTGTCATGCCTATTGCGAGTCTCATCATAGTTTTGATGCAGAGGATGCTCTTGGTGAAATTGTGTTATCTCCGAGAATTGACAAGTCAAACAAGCGTCCGATCGTGATGAAATATTTGCGAAAAACATACAACACGGCCAAAAGTCGGACGAATACAGGAAATGATAAAACACGTGAACATTATCGATTGTTAGTGTTAAAATTGAATTATTTATTCGATTAATTAATTTATAGAGATTTGTGTTTTTTTATCCCCGGGAGAGAGAAGGCTCCCGGGGATTCTTGTGTAATGGCTATGATAGCTAGTTTGTTATATGTTTGAATGAATTATGTTTGATGAGGGGGCAAGCGTCTTGTTAAAGAATAATTGTGAATTTCTTTTAGAATTTTGAAACAAAATACACGCTTGTTTCGTATAACGGATTAAGTATATTTTTTTAATTTGAAGATATAATATATCTTTGTATCCATTTTAAGGATAATTAGTTGTGTGCTAGAAGTGAAACATAATATCGTGTAAGTTAATGGGTATGACAGACGAGAAGAAAATTATTTTTTCCATGATGGGGGTGAGTAAAACGATACCACCTCAAAGAAAGATTATAAAGGATATTTATCTTTCCTTTTTTTATGGGGCAAAAATCGGGGTGATCGGTTTGAACGGTTCCGGAAAATCGACGTTATTGAAAATTATTGCTGGGTTGGACCCGAATTACGAGGGTAAGGTGATCTGGTCGAAAGAACATTCTATCGGGTATTTGCCACAGGAGCCTCAGTTGGATGATTCCAAGACCGTGAAAGAGGTCGTGCAGGAGGGTGTTCAGGAGGTGATGGATTTGTTGAAGGAGTACGAGGAGGTGAACATGAAGTTTGCCGAACCGATGAGTGATGAGGAGATGGATAAGTTAATGACTCGTCAGGGGGAGTTGACAGAATTGATCGAGCATCACGGCGGATGGGAGATTGACCAGAAGTTGGAGAGGGCTATGGATGCTTTGCGTTGTCCTGAACCGGATGCGGAAGTGAAGTTCCTTTCCGGGGGAGAACGTCGTCGGGTGGCCTTGTGTCGCTTGTTGTTGCAAGAACCGGATATTTTGTTGCTGGATGAGCCGACGAACCATTTGGATGCCGAGTCGGTGGAATGGTTGGAACAACACTTGCATCAATATCCCGGTACGGTGATTTGCGTGACGCATGATCGTTACTTCTTGGATAACGTGGCCGGTTGGATACTGGAACTAGACCGGGGTGAGGGAATTCCATGGGAAGGAAATTATTCTTCTTGGTTGGAACAGAAGGCAAAACGATTGGAACAGGAGGAAAAACAGGCCAGCAAACGCCGGAAGACGCTGGAACGAGAGCTGGAATGGGTACGTATGGCTCCTAAGGCTCGTCAGGCAAAGAGTAAGGCCCGTTTGAAGGCTTATGACCGGATGATGGATGAGGACGTGAAGGAGAAAGAAGAAAAGCTTGAAATATTTATTCCGAACGGTCCTCGTTTGGGAAACAAGGTGATCGAGGCCGAGCATGTGGCGAAGGCTTTCGGGGATAAGGTGTTGTTCGATGATCTTGAATTTAAGTTACCCCCGGCCGGAATTGTCGGGGTGATCGGCCCTAACGGTGCGGGAAAGACTACTTTGTTCCGTTTAATTATGGGCGTGGAGCAACCGGATAAGGGGACATTTGAAGTTGGGCCGACCGTGAAGATTGCGTATATAGATCAACAGCATAAAGCAATAGACCCGGAGAAGACGGTTTATCAGGTGATTTCCGGGGGAAGTGATTTGATAAACCTGGGAGGACGGGAAGTGAATGCCCGGGCTTATGTTTCCAAATTTAACTTCTCCGGGACGGATCAGGAAAAGAAATGCGGGGTGTTGTCCGGTGGGGAGCGTAATCGCTTACACTTGGCTTTGGCATTAAAGGAGGATGCTAACGTGCTGTTGCTGGACGAGCCCACGAATGATATTGACGTGAACACGTTACGGGCCCTGGAAGAGGGATTGGAAAACTTTGCGGGCTGTGCCGTGGTCGTGTCGCATGATCGTTGGTTTCTGGATCGTATTGCAACTCATATCCTGGCTTTCGAGGGTGATTCTAAAGTGGTATATTTCGAGGGAAGTTACTCCGAATACGAGGAAAGTAAGAGAAAACGTTTGGGAGATGTTACCCCGAAACGTATACGTTATAAAAAATTAATCGGTTAAGATTATAAGGACGTGCCTAAGAAAAAAGAAAAAAAGATTGTAGATACCGGTTTCGTGCCGGGTATCTACAATTATTGCGACAGATGGTGTGAACGTTGTCCATTGCAGCTTCGTTGCATGAGTTACATGATGGGTAAGAAGCTGAAGGAGCGTACGAAAGTGAACTTGGGAGAGGAGATGCCGGATGATGACGAGTCGGCGTTAGCCCGTCTGAAAAATATTTTTGATTCTACTTTTGACGTGTTGCGAGAGTTGGCGGAGGAAAGAGGTATGGGGATAGAGGATATTTATTCCTCGGAGAAGGTGGACCGGGGATTCTGGGGGGAGGATTACGAGGATTTGGAAGATGAGGATGAAGAGGCGGTCAGGCAGATAGAACAGGAAGATCTTGTGAAATGTGACCGGATTTATAAGACTCTGGCCGAGAAATGCCAAGAGAGTATTTATCAATGGTTTGACGAGGCCAAGATAAAAGAAGGTGATGCTCCCAGAACGAAAGAGGTCGGGGATGCGTTGTTGGAGGTAAATTGGTATCTGGATTTGATTCACTCCAAGATTAGGAGGGCGTTGTATGGGTATTATATCTATTCGGATAAGATTAATGCCACGCAGGAAGAGGGTGATTATAATGGATCGGCGAAGGTAGCCTTGTTGGCTGTCGAGATTTCTCAAAATGCGTGGATGGTTTTGAGGGAGCGTTTGTCAAGTTTTGAACCGAATATATCTCACTTGATCGTGGTTTTGGAACAATTGGGCTTGGAGATTGATCACTTTTTTCCCAAAGCCCGTTATTTTAAGAGACCCGGTTTTGATTGTTAATATAAAAATGTAAATTGAGGTGGGGCGTTTGATGTTTAGATACCGTTTTTCTTTTACGAATCATCCGTGTACAGGGTGAAATTGAAAAACGGTATATTTCGAGGGAGAATGATAACATAGTTGTGAGATAACCTGTTTTTCGAACGAGTGAAGTGTTTACTATTTTGTTAAAAATATGGTGTTGAATAGGTCGAAATCGGCTATGAAATGTGTGAGTGAAATTTTCTAAATTTATGGTGATTGACAAAAATATTGAAAATGATTAGAGGTGTATGAAAAAATATCTATATTTGTAATCAAATAAACGAACGATTCTTAATATTATAAATTCTCTTTTTCTTTTTTATTTACGTTTTTTGCTTAGTCATTCATACACATACCTTTATGACTAGGTGACTTTTCGTGATTATTTGATTTTACCTTTCTTTTTTCGCTATCAAAAATCGTTGGTTTTTTGATAGCGTGAATGTATAAAAAGAGAGGTGTATATGTCTGTTTATAAGCTGTTTATTGTTTGGGTGTGTGGAATGTGCATTCTCGGATGTGCATCCAGTAAAAAGGTCGTTTATTTACAGGATATTAAAGTGGATAAGCGCGTTAAGGCGGCATGTGAGTATCGAACCGTGATTCACGTTGATGATTTATTGTCGATTATCGTGTCGTGTGATGACATTGAGGCAGCTTTACCATTCAATACCCCGATGATCGGTTTAGGGAAAGAGGTCACTTCGGGGAACCAGCAAGCAGCCTTAGGATATTTAGTTGATAAAGAGGGATATGTTGATTTTCCTGTTTTAGGTAAGTTGCAGGTGGACGGGATTTCTCGTAATGAATTGGCCGATATGTTAAAGGAGAAGTTGTCCGGCTATTTGAAGAACCCGATCGTGACGATTCAATTCCTGAATTTTAAGGTGACTGTTTTGGGGGAGGTGCGTAATCCCGGGAGCTACAAGGTGAACAGCGAGCGAATCTCTATTCTTGATGCCTTGGGAATGGCGGGTGATTTACAGATTAATGCCAAGAGAAAGAACGTTTTGGTGATGCGGGAGGATGGGAATGAAAAGGTGTTTTCCCGTGTCGATCTAACTTCGAGTGAGTTGTTACATTCCCCGTTTTTCTATTTACAGCAAAATGACGTGGTGTATGTTGAACCGAGCCGGGGACGAATCGTGGGAGGCAATGCGGGAACTTTCTTACCTTATATATTATCAAGTGTATCCACTTTCGTGGCCGTGCTGGCCTTAATAATAAGATGATGACCGGAAGAGCTGGTTGCAACTATTTATGAATCTATAAAATAACCATTTTATGAACGAGAATGTTAGTAGAGAAATACAGTCTGATCAGGAAGATGTCATTGACTTGGGTAAGTTGTTTTATAAGATTCTATTCCGGTGGCGTTGGTTTATCATCTCGGTGCCGCTGTGTCTGGCGGCGGCACTATTTTATTGTTTAATCAGTACGCCGGTGTATGATATTCACGGGAAGGTGATGATTAGTGACACGAAAAAAGGTGAGTTGGGTACAAACGTGATGATGAAGGAGTTGGGGTTGTTCCGGGCGGGGGATGTGTACGTGGAGAATGAAATGGTGGAATTGCAGTCGAAGAATTTGATGCGGGAGGTAGTTCGGGATTTGGAGTTAAATATACGTTATACTCAAGAATGTTTTTTCCGGGATCATGAACTTTATAATGATTCTCCCGTGAAGATATTGGTTGATCACCCGGAGGGTATAAAGGATACTTGTCTGTATGTTCTTTTGACTGCAAATGACGAGATTGTCGTGACCGATCCGAAAGGAGAGGTGATCCGGCGAGGACATTTCTCGGAGAGTATTTCCATGGGGGATTATTGTATCTCCGTGGAAAAGAATGCGGACTACATGGGGAGTGAATTACGGGAAGTCAGGATTAACTTGGATTCATACGAAACGGCCACGAAGGTTTTTTATAAAAATTTGAGTATCATGCCGCTGGAAAAAAATACGAATGCCGTGCGAATTACGTTGAAAGATCCGATTCCGGGGCGGGGAGTTGAGTTGATACACGCTTTGGTGGATCGCTATAACCAGAACGGGGTGACGGATAAACAACAGGTTTCGGCCAAGACGGTGGAGTTTATTAATGCTCGCTTGCAGGTAATAAACGGGGAATTGGGGACAATAGAGAATGATGCCGAACGTTTTAAGCGCACGAATAAGCTGACGGATCTGACTTCTGACGCGGCTTTTGCCATGGAAAGGAAAAAGCTGGCCGGAACGGAGTTACTAAAGGCCCAAACGGAGTTGGACGTGGTGCGAAGTATTCGATTGCTGACGGAAAAGAACGAGGATGGGGAGTTCTCGTTGTTACCGGAGAATATGGGGTTGACGGACGACGGGTTGAATAATGCTCTTTCCCGTTACAACGAAATGATATTACGACGCGAGAAATTATTGTTGAGTGCCCGGGAGAATAACCCGATCGTGACGGGGTTGGATATGCAGTTGCGAGGGGTGAAGAGTAGTATCCGGGAGGCCATCGGAAACGTGGAAAAGGGATTGATTATAAAGATCAAAGGGTTGGAACGGGAAAGTCTTTCGGTGGACGAACGATTGACTTCGGTACCCACGC
>UMEX01029495.1_pt1 | contig 12712 bp, 10 predicted proteins | sample 1964871 | NCBI WGS metagenome assembly UMEX01 (sample SAMEA4836032, study PRJEB28245) | human gut metagenome | biome: gut microbiome; material: fecal sample | place: Denmark | collected 2008
CAATATCCAAATAGTTGTAAGCGAGTACGGAACATCCTACCGGAGAAACACCGATGGTTTTGTCCTGGATACCCATTTCTTCAATCACTTCCGCGATAATTTTGTGAACCACGCCATGGGAACATCCCGGACAGTAGTGCATCACGTTATCGGTAAGCACGGGAGTTTTCTTGTAAACAATATTCTCCTCTTTTATTATATCTTTTAATTCTACTGACATAGCTTATGCTCCTATAATTTGTTTTTCAAGTGCTTCAACGATCTCTTCCGGTGTCGGGATTACTCCTCCGAAACGTCCGAAGTGTTCTACCGGGATGTTATTGGCCACGTTCAAACGAACGTCTTCTACCATTTGACCGGCACTCATCTCTACAGTCAAGATACCTTTAACTTTCTTAGACAAGCGTGCAATTTCTTTCTTCGGGAAAGGATAAAGGGTAATCGGGCGAAGGATACCTACTTTGATCCCTTTTTCACGGCATAGTTGTACTGCTTTTTGGCAAATACGAGATGCTGATCCATAAGCCACAAATATGTATTCCGCGTCTTCACATTGAATTTCTTCGAAAAGAACGTCGTTTTCTTCCATCGCTTTGTATTTCTCTTGAAGTTTGTGGTTGAAAACCTCTTGTTTGTAAGAGTCCAGTTCCAATGAAGTTACCGTGTTGTGAGAACGGTGTGCTTTCTTACCGGTTAAAGCCCAGCTATCAGACATCTTGTCGATTTCTTCTTGTGTCCAGCGGGGTTTATATTCGCTCAATTGAACTTTTTCCATCATCTGTCCGATAACACCATCGGCAAGGATCATGGCCGGGTTACGATATTTGAATGCCAAGTCAAAACCAAGTCCTACGAAATCGTTCATTTCTTGAACGGAAGCGGGAGCAAGTACGATCAAGTGATAGTCACCATGACCACCACCTTTGGTTGCCTGGAAATAGTCACTTTGTGCCGGTTGGATAGTTCCCAATCCTGGGCCTCCACGTACTACATCGATCACCAAGCAGGGAAGTTCTGCTCCTGCCAAGTAGGTTAAACCTTCTTGCATCAACGAGATACCGGGGCTAGATGATGATGTCATTGCCTTTTTACCGCAAGCAGCGGCACCGTATACCATGTTGATAGAGGCCAATTCACTTTCGGCCTGCAATACGACCATTCCTGTTTCCTCCCACGGTTTGCGTAACATGAGAGTCTCCATGACTTCGGATTGCGGGGTAATAGGGTAACCATAATAAGCATCACATCCACAACGGATAGCAGCTTCGGCTAATACCTCGTTCCCTTTCATTAATTTTACTTCTGCCATTTTCGGTAGTTTTTATTCTTATTGTACATTCATTTTGTAAACGGTGATCACCGCATCCGGGCATACCAACGCGCAGCTGGCACATCCAATACATGCTTCCGGGTTTACCATCTCGGAGTAGTGGTATCCTTTTCCATTTACCTCTTTCGCCAAGTCAAGAGTTTTGGTAGGACACGCGACCACGCAAAGGTTACATCCTTTGCATTTTTCTTTGTCAACGACGACAGCGCCTCTAAATTTTGCCATAATTGAATTGATTATGATTTATAAATAAATTCTCTTTTTGCCTTATATTTTGTAACACATTTACGGGATAAAATTACAAACTTAAATTGAATCATGAAATAGTTTCTCTGTATTTTAACATTGTTTTACTTTCATGTTAAGGCCATTCCGCTGGAGCTTTTCCCGATTCAATTTCAGTAAATTGAAAACTCGAAGTTGAAAATTGAAAATGAGATTTTTGCAAGACATTTTCAATTTTCAATTCTCCATTTTCAATTATTTCGTGTGATCTGCCGCGAATCGTTTTAAACGTTCTTCCAGTTCCGGCATCCGGTGGAGTCCGGTTTGAGAAACGCAAGCACGGAGACCTTGTTTCTTGGAACCCGTGTCACGCAACGGGATCGCTGATATGCCGTAATACAGGATTTCTTTCGTGAGGTCACCACCCGTGAATCCCGGGTAGATGATCGTGAAATAGAACCCGTCGGCGATAGGTTCTTCCAGATCCCGGTCATACACGATCTCGAAACCGTATTTGGTGAACAGCTCTTTCATGGCGTGGGCTCTCTCCGCGTATTCCCGTACCCCGTCGAGGATGTTGATACGTCCCTCGTTGGCGGCTTTCAAGATGGCGGCCATGGCGTATTGGCAGGAGTGAGTCGTTCCGGATGATAACGTGTAAATGATCCGGTTCACGATGGTGTAACCTAACGTACCCATTCCCCCGAAACGATCGTGCAGGTTGTCGTATTTCCGGTTGTATAAAGCGTCAGAAATACACATGATTCCCAAACGTTGCCCGGCGTAACTAAATAGTTTGGAGCCGGAGATCATGACGATGTAGTTATCCGTGTATTTACCAACTGAGGGTTGGAACGGGGCTTTGCCCGGTACGGAAAGATCCCGACGGAAGTCCATGGCGAAGTAGGCCAAGTCTTCCAGCACGATCACGTCATATTTGGTGGCCAGTTCCCCGACGATTTTCAATTCCTCGTCCGTGAAACATATCCAAGCCGGGTTATTCGGGTTGCTGTACAGGATGGCAGCGATGTTTCCCTTGGAAAGATGCTCTTCCAGTTTCTCCCGTAATTTTTCACCCCTGTAATCATAAACGTCAAATGACTCGAACGGTTTTCCGATGACTTGCATTTGTGTTTTTTGAACGGGGAATCCCGGGTCGATGAAAAGAACGGTGTCTTTTCCTTTTTTACATTCCGTTACTGCCATGAAGGCGGCGAAGCAGGCTTGCATGGAACCCACGGTCGGGATGATACCTTCCGGCTTGATGTCGATGTCCACGAAGTTCTTTACGAACTTGGAACCTTCTTCCTTGAATTCCTTGTGGCCTTCGAGCATCGGGTAGAATTGAGCGCATCCGGCACGTAGCGCCTCGATCTCGGCGTCGATACCTATTTTAGAAGGGGCAAGTCCGGGAACGCCCATTTCCATACGGATGAATTTTTCCCCGCTTTCGGCTTCCACCATATTCACCACTTTCACGATGTCGCGTATCGTGGCATCTTCCATGTCACTGATCCCGCAGGCTGCCAGTTTCTGGTCAACGATCTTTTTGTCAATTAGATTATTTTGCATGACTACTTTATATGATTTATTCTATTTTTTCTCAGTATGTACGCGAGTTTAATAAAAAATTGTCATTATATATTCCGAAATCGTTTTAAATTTGAAGTGGAGTGTCTAATTTAGTTTGATTCTGAAATTGATTATTTTCTTTTTGCTTGTGTGCTACAAGTGATTTGATATATCCTTGTTTAGAATACTTTTAGAGATGGAAATAATTGGGTTTTCCTATTGTAAAAGTCTGTTCTCAAGGTTTTACTCTCTTTTTGTAGTCGTTGTTGCTCTATTGACAAAGGGTTATGCATGGGCGTTGAAAGGGTGATGAAAGGGAATAAGAAGATTATTATGGTTGTATTTGTACGTTATTGCAATGGGTGAAGGATGTCTGTGTAGTGTATTTCATGATTCTTAAATACATTCTTGGACACCCTCTTTCGAATCTGTTTTTGTTTTCGTAGTTTTGCAGTTGGATAATAGTAAAATTGAAATATTGAAGTGATCGTCATTTTCAATTTTCAATTTTCAATTTTCAATTGTTATGAATCTGGAATGGTACATTGCGCGTAGGTTGTTGAAAGGGGACGGTACGAAATCCGTGTCGGTGCCGATCGTAAAGATTGCGATTGTTGGGATCGCCTTGGGGTTGTGCGTGATGTTATTGTCGTTGTTTATTATCACGGGGTTTAAGTACGAGATCACCGAGAAATTGTCGGGTTTCACGGCTCATTTGAGCGTGGTGCCTTTTGTCCCCGGTTCGACGAGTGAGGGGGGAGTGGTCCGTGAATCGGAGAGTCTGGTGAAAGGCTTGAAAGAGGTGGAAGGAGTGAAGAACGTGTACGGGTATATCGAAAAGCCCGCGATTTTCAAGAGTAAAGAGGAGATTCACGGGGTGGTGTTGAAAGGGGTAGATGTGGGGTATGATGTTGTTTTTTTCAGGGAGAATCTGAAGGAGGGAAAAATGCCTGATTTTAAAACGGAACGGGCGTCAAATGAAATATTAATTTCTGCCTCCGTGGCGGATATGCTGGAAATCGGTGTCGGTGGAAAAGTCACGGCCCATTTCGTGCAGGACCCGCCGAGAGCGAGAGTGTTTACCGTTGCCGGAATTTACGACACGGGTTTCAAGGAGTATGATGACGTGATGGTGTTGGTTGATGAACGACATCTGGCGAAATTGAATGACTGGGGGCCGGGGGAGGTTTCCGGGATTGCTATCGAACTGGAGGATGTGGAGCGATTAAACGAGGTGGTAGAGGAGGTGGAAAATGTCGTGTATGATGCGAGTGGAAATTACGAGGTACAGACGCTTGCCGACGTGGCTCCGCAAATTTTTGACTGGTTGGCGTTGTTGAACATGAACGTGTGGGTGATCCTGATTTTGATTGTCACGGTGGCCGGTTTTAATATGGTGTCGGGGTTATTGATTTTGATTCTGGATAAGACTACTTTAATCGGGATATTGAAAGCATTAGGCTACAAAAATGTTTCTTTGCGAAAATTGTTCCTGTACATATCGGCAGGATTGATTATTAAAGGAATGTTATGGGGAAATGTGCTGGCCTTTGTTTTGGCAGGAATTCAGGCGATATTCCGTGTGATTCATCTTGATCCTGTGACGTATTATATGGACACGGTTCCAATTAATTTTAGTCTCGGATACGTGATATTATTGAATGTAGGAGTAATCGTGATAACCGTTTTAATGCTGATTGTCCCAACGATGCTGATTTCCAAGATTAGCCCGGTGAAGGCGATTAAATTCGAGTAAAGTTATGAGCGTGAAAAAGGATATATATGCTATTAGAGATTCTCTGTTGGATTGGTTGAAGGAACACCGACATGGTGTGATGGGTACGGTAATTTTTCATCTCGTGCTTGCTATCTTTTTGGTTTGTGTCGGAATTTCACGTTTGGATTCGCAACAGAGGATGGAAATCGAGATTGATATGCCGGAGCCGGAAATCGTTCAGCAAAAGCAAGAGGAGCAAAAAAAGAAGGAGCAAATTCTCCAACAAAGCGCTGACGAGGAGGTGAACGAGATGTTGCGTTCGTTGGCGGTGAACGAGGATGCCGTGAAGAAAAATGCTGAAACCCAGCCTCACGAACGAGTAGAAGAGTATATTGAACAGATCCAGGAGGAGATTGATAGTGATTACGGGGGACGTTACCGGGCGAATAAAAACAAGCATTACAAGGAGGATAGTATTCGTGTTCAGCGGGATAAAAAGGAACGGATGTTGGATTCACTCCAATCCACGGTTTACGTGGGGAAGAGTAGTGTGTCATATAATATAAAAGGGCGTTACAAGACTTATCTGCCGATTCCTGTTTATAAATGCGAGTTCGGTGGAAAAATCGTGGTTGCGGTAGTTGTGAATCGGCAAGGACGGGTTATTAAGGCTGAGGTGGTGGATGCGGAGTCGAATAAAGATGATTCTTTGCGTGAGGTGGCAGTAGATGCAGCCTTGAAGTCGGAATTTAACGTTGACGAGAAAGCCCCGGAACGACAGACGGGAACGATCACGTATAATTTTGTCAAACAATGACACAGTTTGTTTCTTCTATTTTTTCCCGCTTTTTTAGATTGTTATATCCCCGCACGTGCGTGGTGTGTGGTGATGTTCTGGTTGATGGTGAGCTTTTTTTGTGTTCAGCTTGTTTAAGCGGTTTGCCTTTGAACGAGGGTGTTGATGAGGAGGCGGACAAGGTGCTTGCGGATGATTTGGGAATCGAGCATTTATACTGGTTGTTCCGTTATGACCGGGCAAGTGATTTTCATAAATTAGTGTACGCTATCAAGTATCGTTCCAACCGGGAATTGGGCGTGTGGGCTGGGAAAATGTTGGGAGAACGGATGAAAGATGTCCGTGGGATTGATTGTATTATTCCCGTGCCGCTACATCCCGAACGGGAGAAGAAACGGGGATTTAATCAGGCTTTTCTGATTGGCACGGGGATTGTAAGTGTTTTAGGAGGACGGATCGAGCCGGAAGTGTTAAGGCGAGTGGTAAACACCCCTTCACAAACAGGTTTGGAACGGGGACAACGGGCTGATAACGTGGCCGAGGCTTTCGAGCTGGGGAATACGACTCGAGTGGAGGGATGCCACGTGTTGCTGGTAGATGATGTTGTGACAAGTGGAGCCACGATTCGGGCGTGTATGATGGAATTGAGTAAAATCAAGGGAGTACGGGTAAGTGTTGCTTGTTTGGGAAAGTCCGGCAGCATCTAAAAAAACTTGAATCTTAAATCTAAAATTGAAAGGATTTTAGCTTTTTTTCCCTAGTTTTGTAAAGTTAATATTTTTGAGGACTATGAATAAATTTTTTTGGAACGGATTCTGTTTTGTCGCTATTATCGTGGCGTTGATTATATATGCCTGTGCAAACAGGGGTTACCCGCAGGGAGGAGAGAAGGACGTGACACCACCTCAGGTTATCAAGGAGGTTCCGGAATCTTTTTCAACGAATTTCAAGGGAAAACAGATTGATATTTATTTCGACGAATATGTCCAGTTAAAGGATATTAACAAGAAATTCGTGATGTCTCCCCCGATGAAGAAGAAAGCCCGGGTGAGCTTGCGGGGAAAATACGTGCGGGTGACGTTTCAGGATTCTTTGAAACCGAACACGACTTACACGCTGGATTTTGCCGACGCGATCGTGGATAATAACGAGGGAAACCCGCTCGGTTTCTATCGCTACGTGTTTTCCACGGGGCCGCAACTGGATTCGATGGAGCTAGGGGGACAGGTCATTGATATGCAAACGCAGTTGCCCGTGCTGGGTGCTACCGTGATGTTCTACCAGAATACCGCGGATTCCGTGGCGCTGACCGATTTGCCGAGTTACGTGGCTAAAACGGATAGTGCCGGAATGTTTCGGGTGACTAATATTAAGAATGATACCTATCGGGTAATGGCAATCGATGATGCGAGAGGAAATTATTTGTTTGTGCCTTCAGAGACAAAAGTGGGTTTCATTGATTCTTTGATTCAGACTATATCGTTCCCCACGACAGTTTATGATACGATTCATCCGGACACGACGGTTGTCGAGGGACGGAGAACGAAGAAGGGTATGGAGTTCAAAGTGGTGTCTAAAGACACGATTGTCCGGCGTGATTTCACCATGTTTGGACCTACAAACTTGTTTATCCCGATGTTTGACGAGGAAAAGACTCAATTGTATCTGGTTGATGAGGCTCGTAAGGAGCGAGAACGATTGGATTTTACTTTCAGTATACCTGCTGATAACCAGTTGAACGTGCGATTGCTAGGAGTACATCTATTAAATAAGATTAATCAGGATGATTGGTATATCGAGGAACGTTCTGCCGGGAGGGATACGATTCAGTTGTGGATAAAGGACTCTTTGGTGTACAAGATCGATTCGCTCGTGGCTGAGGCCAGTTATTTGCGGACGGATTCGCTTGGTAAACGAGTGTTGCTTGCGGATACGATTAAATTCTATTACAAGGACAAACCGGAGCCCAAGGGTAAGCGTAAGAAGGAACAGGATTCCATTCCGGCAATTAAGTTTATGGAGATTAGCGCGGGTGTTGGTAGTACGGTGGATTTGAATAAGAACATCACACTGGAGTTTGATCGTCCGATCGTGGAGGAGGGGTTGAAGAATATCCAATTGTTGGAAATGGTGGATTCCGTTTTGACCCCGGTTGACTTTAACTTGAAACATGATAGTCTGAAAATTCGTAGGTATTACGTGGAGAAAGAATGGAAGCCGGAAACGGAATATCAGCTGTTGATCGATTCGATGGGTATATATAGTATTTACGGGTTGTATAATAACAAGCTCGTGAAGGATTTTAAAACGAAAGCGATCGAGGATTACGGGAATATTATCGTGAACGTGAAGGAGGCTACAACCCCGATTATTTTGCAACTTTACCAGGGCGATAAGGAGATCAAGGTGCTGGAAGAACGGACGATCAAGGGAGATGGGAAGGTTATCTTTGATTACTTGGGAGAGGGAACTTATATGATCCGGGCTATTCTCGACCGGAACGGAAACGGGAAATGGGACACGGGTAATTACTTGAAACATTTGCAGCCGGAAGAGATAAAATATTTGCCCACGGAGATAAAATTGAAAAAGAATTTCGATGTCGAGCAAGACTTTGACATGAGTAAAACGTATAAGAGAGAAGATCCGAGTAAAAAGAAGAATACAGAAGGAGATAAAAAAAGAAATAGAACTAATCGATGAGAACGATTATATTGATAGTTACATTGTTTGTGAGCCTTCCTGCCATATCGCAGAAGAAGTTGCCTAACGTGATAGAGAAACTGACTTACAGGGGCTATTACAACTGGAGCTTTATCTGGATTAACGCGGGTTCGGTGGAAATGACCGTACAGCCTTCCGACAAGTATCCGAATGCCCAGTGTATATTTGCCGTGGGGTATTCGAATCCTTCGTGGGACTGGGTGTTCAAGCTGAGAGATACGTTGATATCGCATCATGATAGTATGACCTATAAACCTTACGAGTTTTCGAGAAAAGCGCACGAGGGGAATTACCATAAAACGTTCGATTACGTGTGGGATTACGATAGCGGGGTGATCCATGCTGATATACACCGGATTGGGAAATACCAACGTAAGGATACGATTAAATTGTTGCCGGACACGTACGATATGTTGTCCGTGGCATGGTATGCAAGGGAATTGGATTTTGATAACTACAAGAAAGGAGACCAGATCCCGATACGTATTCTACTGGACGATAAAATATACGATTTATATGTTCGTTACTTGGGGAAAGAGAAAGTGAAGACGGATAGCGGGCGGCGGATGTGTCACGTGTTTTCTCCCTTGCTCGTGGCCGGTGACGTGTTTAAAGGGGGAGAGAATATGAAGGTATGGGTAAGTGATGACGAGTATCGTATTCCCGTGATGGTCGAGGCCAAGATTATCGTGGGATCGGTGAAAGGTATCTTGGATGAGGCCAATAGTAAGTTTTAGCAATTGAAAATGCAGAATTGAAAATATGCTGTGTTTTTGATTATATATATCGTTAGGAAGGGGTTTAATTAATATTGTATTGAGAGTGAGATTCATTTTCAATTTTCAATTTTCAACTTTCAATTCTATTATTATGAAGAATATTGTATTTGTTTTCGTGATGGTTTTAATGTTAGGTTCTTGTAAGGATGCCACGAAGAACCTGATGCCTGCCGTGACAGGAAAAATCAATCAGGTATTGATTATTGCCGAGAAGAACATGTGGGATGGTCCTGTGGGTGACACGATCCGGGAATTCTTTGGACAGGAACAGGATGGTTTGCCACAGGCAGAACCGATTTTTGATGTGCTTAACTTGCCGGAGAGGTATTTTGATAAGAATATGAAGGGACACCGTAACGTGTTGCAAGTCGTGATTTCTCCTTCTATTGACTCTGCTTACGTGCAGTATGCAGATAGCCCGTGGGCCAAAACACAGAAGTATATAAAGATTGCAGCCCCGGATAGGAAAACGTTTTTCAAGTTGTTTGATGAGAATAAGTTAAGAATTCTTGGTATCTATGCTAAGGCTGAGCGTGATCGGCTAATATCGGTTTATAAGCGAACCGCGGATACCCGGATCTTTAATTTGTTCAAGAAGAAGTATAATATATTGTTGTATTGTCCTACAGGATATTACGTGAATAAGGATACGACTGATTTCGTGTGGATGTCAAGTGAAACGACCAAGAACAGTAAAGGTATTATATTCTTTACTGAAAAGTACGAGCATGAAAGCCAGTTTAATTATGCCATTATTTTTGATCGGGTGAACGAGGAGTTGAAGAAACATATTCCCGGCCCGCGTGAGGGATCGTATATGGCACTGGATTTGGAGATCCCTTATACTGCAGTGCAATATAAATATAACGGGCATTATGCCGTGTTGTTCCGTGGCCTGTGGACGGTGGTGAATGATTTCATGGCGGGGCCGTATGAGCTGAACGTGGTGCTGGACGAGGAACATCAGCGAGTGATCTATATGATGGGATACGTGTACTATCCGAACGAGGAGAAACGGGATATGATGAAACAAGTAGATGCTATCCTGAATACCATGGTGATTGATTATAAAGATAAGGAAGAGAAGACGAAGTAATCGATGAGATATTTAATATTATTTTTGGTGATAGCATCCGCGTGTACGGATGCTATTTCCGTGAATGTACGAGACGGGATAGAACGTTTTGAGGTTTACCGGAATCTGTTGACAGGAAAACGAGTTGGAATCGTGGCAAACCACACTTCCCGGGTAGACACGGTGCATAGTGTGGACTTCCTGTTGGGAAAAGGTATTCACGTGGCACGAATTTTTTGTCCCGAACATGGATTTCGGGGTACGGCTGATGCCGGGGAGACCGTGGGGGATTATATTGATGCCGGGAGTGGTTTGAAGGTGGTGTCCCTGTACGGGAAAAAAAAGAAACCCCAGCCGGAGGATCTGTCGGGAATTGACGTGATGATTTTTGATATGCAGGACGTGGGAGTACGTTTCTATACTTATCTGTCCACGTTGCATTACGTGATGGAGGCTTGTGCGGAACAGAACATTCCCTTGATCGTGATGGACCGTCCTAATCCGAATGCTTTTTACGTGGATGGCCCGGTCCTGCAGAAAGAGTTTAAGTCTTTTGTCGGGATGCACCCGGTTCCGGTCGTGTACGGGATGACGATAGGTGAATATGCCGGAATGATTAACGGGGAAGGTTGGTTGAAAGATAGCGTGACCTGTGATCTGACCGTGATCCCTTGCGAGGGATGGAGTCGGGAACAACCCGTGGCGTTACCTTATGCCCCGTCTCCGAATTTGCCGGATTCTGTTTCCATCATGCTTTACCCGTCAACTTGTTTTTTTGAAGGAACAGCGATCAACGAGGGACGAGGGACGCTACGTCCGTTTCAGGTATTCGGGCATCCGAGCTTGAAAGGTATGCCCTATTCTTACGAGCCTCGTCCGATTAAGGGAATGAGTATGCAGCCCAAATGCAAGGGACAAACTTGTTACGGCATGGATTTGCAGGGAGAATACCACACTATTTTAAAGATGAAACGTCTGAATCTGGCTTGGTTATTGCTGGCTTATCAAGAGTATAAAGGCAAGGAACCCTTCTTTAATGCTTTGTTCAACAAGCTGGTGGGAAATGATAGAGTGCAGCACCAACTGAAGGATGGAGCAACGGAAGAAGAGATTCGTGCCGGATGGAAGGATGAGGTTGCCGAGTTTATGAAGGTGAGAGAAAAGTATCTGATTTATGATTAAAAATGTTGGTTAGCGGGAGGAAATCACTTAATCTAAAATCATAAATCAAGAAATTGATAGGATCTAAAATTTAAAATTATAAATCAAGAAATGTCATGTGGCGTTTATTAAAGTATTTCTTTATTTCACTATTAGTATTGGTGATATTAGTGTGTGCTTCGATAGGCATCGTGTTGAATTTTATCTTTACCCCGGAGAAGTTGACTCCTATCGTGGAGAAAAGTGCCAATGAGTTTTTGAATGCGGAAGTACATTTTGACGCGATCGAGTTAACCTTTTTCTCGACTTTCCCGGAATTCGGGCTTGAAATGCGAAATGGTAGCGTGGTGACGAAAGTCTTTCAGGATTCGTTGAAACAGGAGAATGTTTATACCGCTACTGATTCATTGATGAGTTTCAAGCGTTGTCGGCTGATCGTGAACCCGATGGCTTATCTGTCTCGAAAGGAAGTTATCGTGAAAGAATTGCGTTTGGAAGAACCGCAGATTTACGCTTATATTGACACGAACGGGGTTCCCGGTTGGAATGTAATGCGGGAGTCTGCAGAACAGGATTCCGTGGTCATGGTGGAGACGGATACGATTCAAGAAAAATTGATTGAAAGTATTGATATTCGTAACATTCGTATTGAGGGAGGAAAACTCGTGTTTGATGATCGTGCGAATGAACTTTATGCCCGATTGGAGGGGTTCGGTTTGAAAATCGATGGAAATTTTATGGAGCGGAAGGCGGACTTGCAGTTGGATGTGAAAGCAAAGAATATTCTTTTCTGGCAAGAAGGTAATTTACTCGTAAAACGCTTGCGGTTTGCTTTGCAAACAGGAATGCGTCTGGATCGAGATTCAATGCTTTACGTGTTGGATAAAGCTGTTATGAGGGTGAATAGAATGAAATTCGGGGTAGGAGGACGTTTACAGGCAGATACATTGAATCGTTTGTTGGACGTGGACCTGACCTTTGGGATAAAAGTTCCTTCTTTGAAAACCCTGCTTGACCTTGTTCCGGAAACAGTATTAAAACATGATGAAAATGTGACGGTATCGGGAGAGGTGTTATGCCGGGGAACGTTGAAGGGGAAATATGGAAAGGATCGAGTTCCCGTGCTGGATGCTCGTTTCAAAATAAATGAAGGCTCCGTGAAATACGCGGGGATGCCTTATTCGTTGGATAAATTGGATATTGACTTGGAAGGTGTCGTTGATTTACAGAAAGAACAACCTTCGTTCTTGAAATTAAACCGGTTTTGCGTGAAGGGAACAGATGTGGATGTTGATTTAAATGGCCGGGTGGATCAATTACTTTCCAATCCTTT
>UMEX01011416.1_pt1 | contig 12704 bp, 9 predicted proteins | sample 1964871 | NCBI WGS metagenome assembly UMEX01 (sample SAMEA4836032, study PRJEB28245) | human gut metagenome | biome: gut microbiome; material: fecal sample | place: Denmark | collected 2008
GGCGACAAGATCATCGCCTTCGACTCCCACATCGACACCGTGGGCATCGGCAACATCAACAACTGGGAGGCCGACCCCTATCAGGGCTATGAGGACGACGCCGTCATCTTCGGCCGGGGCGGCAGCGATCAGGAGGGCGGCATGGCCTCCGCCGTGTACGGCGCCAAGATCATGAAGGATCTGGGCCTGATCCCCGCCGGCTACAAGATCATGGTGGTGGGTTCCGTCCAGGAAGAGGACTGCGACGGCATGTGCTGGCAGTACATCGTCAACAAGGACTTCCAGGGCCAGGAGGACGCCCGCAGCAAGATCGAGTTCGTGGTGTCTACCGAACCCACCGACGGCGGCATCTACCGGGGCCACCGGGGCCGCATGGAGATCCGGGTGGACGTCAAGGGTGTCAGCTGCCACGGCAGCGCGCCGGAGCGGGGCGACAACGCCATCTACAAGATGGCCGACATCCTCCAGGATGTCCGGGCCCTGAACGAGAGCGGCGACGGCCCCTCCAACCGGGTGAAGGGCCTGGTGAAGATGCTGAATCCGGAATTCAATCCGGAGCACTACGAGGACGCCCAGTTCCTGGGCCGGGGCACCTGCACCGTCAGCCAGATCTTCTACACCTCTCCCTCCCGCTGCGCTGTGGCGGACAGCTGCGCCATCTCCATCGACCGGCGCATGACCGCCGGCGAGACCTGGGACTCCTGCCTGGAGGAGATCCGGCAGCTGCCCGCCGTCCAGAAGTACGGAGACGATGTGAAGGTCAGCATGTACATGTATGACCGGCCCGCCTGGACCGGCGAGGTCTATGAGACGGAGTGCTTCTTCCCCACCTGGATCAACAAGGAGAGCGCCGCCCATGTCCAGGCGCTGGTGGACGCTCACCATGCCCTGTGGGGCGACAAGCGCATCGGCCATGCCGACGCGGACCAGAAGCGGGACGCCATGCACCTGCGGGAGGGCCGTCCCCTCACCGACAAGTGGACCTTCTCCACCAACTGCGTGTCCATCCAGGGCCGATATGGCATCCCCTGCGTGGGCTTTGGCCCCGGCGCCGAGTCCCAGGCTCATGCCCCCAATGAGATCACCTGGAAGCAGGATCTGGTGACCTGTGCCGCCCTGTACGCCGCAGTACCCGGCCTGTACAAGCCCGAGAACAAGACCGCTGACGTCACCGAGTTCCGGCAGAGCCTCACGGATAACGATATCCGGTGAGCTTCGAAGGGGGGCTGGGTCAAGGCATTTTCGCCACGTACACGCCGCGGCGAAAATGATTCGATTTGCTTGATTTGCCGGAGGCAAATCAACTGGGAAAAACCTGGGTTTTTCCCTAGACCCTTTTCCTGGTTTTTCCTTTCGCTGCGGCGGAGCCGCCATACATCTACAATTTCACATATTACAAGGAGTGCTGAATATGTCCAAGACCATCGAGCTGGCCAAGCATCTGGAAAAGCTGCACATCAACAACATGTACAAGTCCGACTTCTACTGGACCTGGGACAAGACCGACGAGGAGCTGGAGGCCATCTTCACCGTGGCCGACGCCCTGCGGGACCTGCGGGAGCGGAACAAGTCCACCCGGATCTTTGACTCCGGCCTGGGCATCTCCATCTTCCGGGACAACTCCACCCGCACCCGGTTCTCCTTCGCCTCCGCCTGCAACCTGCTGGGTCTGACCGTCCAGGACCTGGACGAGAAGAAGAGCCAGATCGCCCACGGCGAGACCGTCCGCGAGACCGCCAACATGGTCTCCTTCATGGCCGACGTCATCGGTATCCGGGATGACATGTTCATCGGCGAGGGCCACAAGTACCAGAAGACCTTCATGGATGCCGTGAAGGAGGGCTACCGGGACGGCATTCTGGAACAGCAGCCCACCCTGGTGAACCTGCAGTGCGACGTGGACCACCCCACCCAGTGCATGGCGGACATGCTGCACATCATCCATGAGTTCGGCGGTGTGGAGAACCTGAAGGGCAAGAAGATCGCCATGACCTGGGCTTACTCCCCCAGCTACGGCAAGCCCCTGTCCGTGCCCCAGGGCGTCATCGGCCTGATGACCCGGTTCGGCATGGACGTGGTGCTGGCCCATCCCGAGGGCTATGATGTGATGCCCGAGGTGGAGGAGATCGCCAAGAAGAACGCGGCGGCCACCGGCGGCTCCTACAAGAAGGTCTCCACCATGGAGGAGGCCTTCGACGGCGCCGACATCGTCTATCCCAAGAGCTGGGCGCCCTTTGCCGCCATGGAGCAGCGGACCAAGCTGTATCAGGCCGGTGACCAGGCGGGTATCGACGCTCTGGAGAAGCAGCTGCTGGCCCAGAACGCCCAGCACAAGGACTGGACCTGCTCCGAAGAGATGATGAAGCGGACGAAGAACGGCAAGGCCCTGTACCTGCACTGCCTGCCCGCCGATATCACCGGCCTCAGCTGCCCGGAGGGCGAGGTGGACAACTCCGTGTTCGACCGGTACCTGGTGCCCCTGTACAAGGAGGCCAGCTACAAGCCCTACATCATCGCGGCCATGATCCTGATGAGCAAAGTGAAGGACCCGGTCTCCGCGCTGATGGCCCTGGACCAGGGCAGCAAGCGGAAGCTGTTCTGATCGTTCTAAAAATTTCAAGTTTTGGCGGGAATAGCGCGGGCGTTCCCGCCAAAACTATCTGATAGGTTCGACCACTATCATTTGTGAAGAAGGGATACACCAACTATGGGCAAACGTATCGTTATCGCCTTGGGCGGCAACGCCCTGGGCAACAACCTGCCGGAGCAGATGGTCGCTGTGAAGCACACCGCCAAGGCCATCGTGGACCTGATTCAGGAGGGCCATCAGGTGGTGGTGGCCCACGGCAACGGCCCCCAGGTAGGCATGATCAACATCGCCATGACCACCCTCTCCCGGGAGGATCACAGCCATCCCATCGCCCCCATGTCCGTCTGCACTGCCATGAGCCAGGGGTATATCGGCTATGACCTGCAGAACTCCCTGCGGGAGGAACTGCTGAACCGCGGCATCCAAAAGCCCGTGGCCACCGTCCTCACCCAGGTGGAGGTAGACCCGGCGGATCCGGCTTTCCAGAATCCCTCCAAGCCCATCGGTACCTTTATGACTGAGGAGGAGGCGGAGGAGATGCGCCGCCGGGGCAACTGCGTCATGGAGGACGCAGGCCGGGGCTGGCGCCGCTGCGTGGCCTCTCCCAAACCCAAAGCCATTGTGGAGATCGAGACCATCCGTACGCTGATGGAGGCGGGCCAGGTAGTCATTGGCTGCGGCGGAGGCGGTATCCCCGTCTACCGGACGGAGGGCAACCACCTGAAGGGCGCAGGCGCCGTCATCGACAAGGATTTCGCCTCCGAGCTGCTGGCGGAGAGCCTGGACGCGGACGCCCTCATCATCCTCACCGCCGTGGAGAAGGTGGCCATCAACTTCGGCAAGCCGGATCAGAAGTGGCTGGATCACCTGACGCCGGAGGAGGCCCGGCAGTACGAGGCGGAAGGCCAGTTCGCCCCCGGCTCCATGCTGCCCAAGGTCCAGGCTGCCGTGAAGTTCGCCGCGTCCAAGCCCGGCCGCACGGCCCTCATCACCCTGCTGGAGAAGGCCAAGGACGGCATCGCCGGAAAAACCGGCACCGCCGTCTCCATGTAAGATCCAAAAAAGGTCAATCTGTCAATTTTCTACAAGGAGAGCGAAAAAAACGCTCTCCTTGTTTGTCTTTTTCGTCTTATTATTGTGCACACTGCCAAAGGTCGACCTATTTAGATCGGTATTTTTTTGGTTTATCCGCCTAAAAAAAGTAAAAATCCGGTTGAATTTTTCCGTTTGACCCTGTATGATGGCAATAGAGAGGGGAAACACCCCGCTTTGTCCCTTGCAGTGATCCACCCAATTTTATTTTAAGGAAGAAAGTAGAATGAAGAAGTTCCTTGCACTGCTGCTGACGCTGGTCATGGCGCTCAGCCTGGCGGCCTGCGGCGGCTCCGACGAGGAGAGCACCGACAGCCCCGCCGAAGACCCCGCCGCCAATGAGGAATCCAGCGGCAGCGCCGCGGATGTCAAGATCGGTTTGATCTGCGTCCACGACATCAACTCCGGTTATGACGCGGCCCATATCGAGGGCCTGACTGCCGCCTGTGAAGAGTTAGGTATTGATGCCAATTCTCAGGTTATTTTCCGCTACAACATCGCGGAGGATGAAAACTGCTATGACGCCGCCGTGGATCTGGCGGAAGAGGGCTGCAATATCATCTTCTCTGACTCCTATGGCCACCAGAGCTACATGCTGGATGCCGCCGAGGATTATCCCGACGTTACCTTCGTCTCCTGCACCGGCGACATGGCCGCCACCTCCGGTCTGGACAACTACAAGAACCTGTTCCCCTATACATATGAGTCCCGCTACGTCTCCGGCGTGGTGGCCGGCATGAAGCTCAAAGAGCTGATGGACGCCGGCACCGTCACCGATCCCAAGGTGGGCTATGTGGGTGCCTATCCCTATGCCGAGGTGGTTTGTGGCTACACCGCTTTCCTGCTGGGCATCCAGACCCAGGTTCCCGAGGCCTACATGGAGGTCCAGTACACCAACTCCTGGTATGATCCCGTGGCTGAGGGCGAGGCCGCCAATGCCTTGATGGCCCGCGGCTGCGTCATCATCGGCCAGCACGCCGACTCCACCGGTGCCCCCTCCGCCGTCCAGGCGCAGAAGGATGCCGGCTCTGTGGTCTACTCTGTGGGCTACAACATTGATATGCTGGAAGTGGCGCCCACCGCCGCTCTGACCTCTTCCCAGAACAACTGGTCCGTCCTGTACCGGGACACCCTGGAGAAGTTCATCGCCGGCGAGGAAGTGCCCGTGGACTATGCCGTGGGCATCAGTGAGGACGCTGTGATGATCTCCAAGCTGGGGCCTGAGTGCGCCGAGGGCACCCAGGAGGCCGTGGACGCCGCTTGGTCCAGCATCAAGGACGGCAGCCTGAAGGTGTTCGACACCTCCAAGTTCACCTGCCAGCCCGCTGCCGACGGGTCCTATCAGGTGGACGCCGACGGTCATGTGACATCTGCGTTCGGTCTGGACAGCGACGGCGACTTTGTCAACGACACCGGCGAGGCCATCGTGGACGGCGCCTTCCAGGAGTCCGTGCTGCGCTCCGCTCCGTACTTCTCCCTGCGGATCGACGGCATCACTGAGCTGAACAACAACTAAATATCCAACGAAAGGGGCTGCCCTTTGGCAGCCCCTTTCTCTCAAATCGCTCCATCCCCTCCGCGGCATCGGCCGCCGGGGTCTTTTTTCCCTTTTCTTTTCCCTCCGGAGGCCCGCGCCGCAGGCATGTGCCTGCGGCCATGGCGCGGAACCGACACTAAAAGAAAGGATGATCTGTTTGGAACATACCACTGCCATTGAACTGCGGCACATCACAAAGCGGTTCGGCAAGGTGGTTGCCAACGACGATATCTCCCTGGAGATCAGGCGGGGCGAAATCCTCTCCCTGCTGGGGGAGAACGGCAGCGGCAAGACCACGCTGATGAATATGCTGGCCGGCATCTACTTCCCGGACGAAGGGAAGATCCTGGTGAACGGCGAGCCCACCACCATTGCCTCCCCCAAGGACGCCTTTGCCTGCGGCATCGGCATGATCCACCAGCACTTCAAGCTGGTGGACGTGTTCTCCGCAGCGGAAAACATCGTCCTGGGGCTGGACGGAGAGCGCAAGCTGGATCTGAAGGCCGCCTCCGCCAAAATCCTGGAGATCAGTGAGAAATATGGTTTTTCCATTGATCCCAACAAGAAGATCTACGACATGTCCGTGTCGGAGAAGCAGACGGTGGAGATCATCAAGGTCCTCTACCGGGGCGCAGACATCCTGATCCTGGATGAGCCCACCGCCGTGCTGACCCCCCAGGAGACGGACCGGCTCTTCGATGTCATGCGGAATATGAAGGCAGACGGCAAGGCCCTGGTCATCATCACCCACAAGCTCCACGAGGTCATGGACGTGTCCGACCGGGTGGCGGTGCTCCGCAAGGGCCGCTATATCGGGGACGTGGCCACCTGCGACACTTCTCCCCAGAAGCTGACGGACATGATGGTGGGCCATGCAGTAACGCTGAACATCGACCGTCCCCTGGTGGAGGACCGCAACCTGCGGCTGGAGGTGAAGGATCTGACGGTCCTGACTCCCGACGGCATCAAGGCTCTGGACCATGTCTCCTTCGACGCCTACGGCGGGGAGATTCTGGGCATTGCCGGCATCTCCGGCAGCGGCCAGAAGGAACTGCTGGAGGCCATCGCCGGCCTGCGGGTTACCCAGCCCGGGTCCCACGTCATCTATCATCCCCCCGCCCCCGACGAACCCATCGCCGGTCAGCATGTGCCGGTGGACAAGGGCGGTGAGGAGCTGCTGGGCAAGAATCCCCGGCAGATCCACGACATCGGCGTGTCCATGGCCTTTGTGCCGGAGGACCGGCTAGGCATGGGACTGGTGGGTTCTATGGGCATGGCGGACAACATGATGCTCAAGACCTACCGTTCCGGCCGGGGCCCCCTGCTGGACCGCAAGCCGCCCCGCCAGCTGGCGGAGCGGGTGAAGGAGGAACTGGATGTGCTGACCCCCAGCATCAACACGCCGGTCCGCCGGCTCTCCGGCGGCAACGTGCAGAAGGTCCTGGTGGGACGTGAGATCGCCCAGAATCCCTCGGTGTTGATGACCGCCTACGCGGTGCGGGGCCTGGACATCAACACCTCCTACACCATCTACAACCTGCTGACGGCGCAGAAGCTGAAAGGCGTGGCCGTCATCTATGTGGGCGAGGACCTGGACGTGCTGCTGGAGCTGTGCGACCGGATCCTGGTGCTCTGCGGCGGCCAGGTCAGCGGTATTGTGGACGGCCGCACCACCACCAAAGAGGAAGTGGGCCTGCTGATGACCCGCTTTGTAAAGGAGGCGAAGGAGGCATGACACAGGGTAAGACCCACAGGGAGCCTCTGCTCCGCATCGCCAAGCGGGACGGCATCGCCCGCCCCAAGGCATGGGCCATCCGGATCATCGCGGTGCTGCTGTCCCTGGTCGTGAGCGGCATCTTCATCTTCGCCGTCACCAAGCTGAACCCCTTCCAGGTGTACGAGGGCATCTTTGACGGCGCCTTCGGCACCCCCCGGCGCAGCTGGGTTACTGTCCGGGATGCCATGATGCTGCTGTGCATCGGCGTGGGGCTGGCCCCCGCCTTCAAGATGCGCTTCTGGAACATCGGCGCCGAGGGACAGATCCTCATCGGCGGCATCGTCACCGCCGGGTTTATGCGGGCCTTCGGCGGCGATATCTCCACCCCCCTGCTGCTGGTCATCATGGCGGTGGTCAGCCTGCTGGCTGGTGCGGCGTGGGGCATGGTGCCCGCCACCTTCAAGGCTGTGTGGAACACCAATGAAACGCTGTTCACCCTGATGATGAACTACGTGGCCATCCAGCTCACCAGTTACTTTGTGGCCCTGTGGGAAAATCCCGTGGGCTCCAATACCGTGGGCGTTATCAACCAGCGAACCAAGGACGGCTGGTTCCCGGAGCTGTTCGGCCAGGAATACGGCCTGAACGTTGTCCTGGTGCTGCTGCTGACGGTGGGGATGTTCCTGTACCTGAAATATTCCAAGCAGGGATATGAGATCTCCGTGGTGGGCGACAGCGAGAACACCGCCCGGTACGCCGGCATCAACGTGAAGAAGGTCACCATCCGCACCATGGCTATCTCCGGCGCCATCTGCGGTCTGGCAGGCTTCATCGCCGTGGCCGGCGCCAGCCACACCATCTCCACCTCCACCGCCGGCGGACGTGGCTTCACCGCCATCATCGTGGCTTGGCTGGCTCAGTTCAACACCTTTGTGATGATCCTGATCTCCTTCCTGCTGGTGTTTCTGCAGAAGGGCGCCATTCAGATCGCCTCCCAGTTCAACCTGAATGACTACGCCTCCAATATCATTACGGGCATCATCCTGTTCTTCATTCTGGGCAGCGAATTTTTCATCAACTACCGCATCATCCTGCGGGGCGGAAAGGAGGGGGCCAAATGAGCGTCGACCAAATTGTTCAGCTGATTCAGTCTGCTATCCAGTTCGGCACCGTCATTCTGTTCGGCGCCATGGGCGAGATCCTGACAGAGAAATCCGGCAACCTGAACCTGGGCGTCCCCGGGATCATGTATCTGGGCGGTATTGCGGGACTGGCGGCCTCCTTCTTCTATGAGTTCAACAATCCCGATCCCTCCGGTTTCGTGTGTCTGGTGATCTCTCTGCTGGCGGCGTTCGCCGCCTCCGCCCTGGGCGGTCTGCTGTACAGTTTCCTGACCATCACCCTCCGGGCCAACCAGAACGTCACCGGTCTGACGCTGACCATCTTCGGCGGCGGTGTGGCCAACTTCTTCGGCGGCACCCTGAACTCCATGGCCGGCGGCGTGGGCCAGATCTCCGTAGCCGCCACCAGCGCCGTGTACCGGGCCACCATCCCCGGCCTGTCGGACCTGGGGCTTCCTGGGCGGCTGCTGTTCAGCTATGGCTTCATGGTATATCTGGCCATTGTGCTGGCCGTGGTGCTGCAGCTGTTCCTCAACCGCACCCGGCCGGGCCTGAACCTGCGGTCCGTGGGTGAGAATCCTGCCACGGCCGATGCGGCGGGCATCAACGTCTCCCGCAACAAGTACCTGGCCACCTGCGTGGGCGCCGGTATCTCCGGTCTCGGCGGCCTGTACTACACCATGGACTACATCAAGGGCACCTGGGCCAACGACGGCACCATCGAGTCCCTGGGCTGGCTGGCCGTGGCGCTGGTGATCTTCGCCACCTGGCGGACAGTCAACGCTATCTGGGGCTCCTACCTGTTCGGCCTGCTGTTCTGGGTGTACCTCATCATCCCCGGCCTGGGCCGGCGGGACACGTACCTCTTCAACATGCTGCCGTATCTCGTGACCATCGCGGTGCTGATTTTTGTCTCCCTGCGGAACAAGAAGGAGAATCAGCCCCCCGCCAGCCTGGGTCTGGCGTATTTCCGGGAGGAACGGTAGCTTCTCCCCATACAAATCAAGAGCGCCGCGGCTTTTGGCCGCGGCGCTCTTTTCGTCTGTTCACTTCTCCGCCTGGTGGTTCCGGGCTGCGGTGAGGATATTGCGCATCAGCATGGCCCGGGTCATGGGCCCCACGCCGCCGGGCACCGGAGTGATGTAGGATGCCTTGGGTTCTACCGCGGCGAAGTCTACATCGCCGCAGAGCCTGCCCTCGCTGTTCCGGTTCATGGCCACGTCGATGACCACGGCCCCTTCCTTCACCATATCCGGTGTGACAAGACCCACCCGGCCCACAGCGGACACCAGGATGTCCGCCTCCCGGGTGATGGCCGCCAGTCCCGGCGTCTTGGAGTGGCAGACCGTCACGGTGCCGTCCTGCTGGAGCAGCAGCATGGCCATGGGCTTGCCCACGATATTGCTGCGGCCCAGCACCACGCACCGCCTGCCCCGGACGGGGATGCCGTATTCCCGCAGCATCTCCATGACGCCGGCAGGGGTGCATGGCAGAAACACCGGATCACCGATCATCAGGCGGCCCACGTTATAGGGGTGGAAGCAATCCACGTCCTTGTCCCGGGCGATGGCGTTCAGCACCGCCTCCTCGTCCAGATGCCCGGGCAAAGGAAGCTGGCACAGGATGCCGTCCACCTGCGGGTCGCGGTTGAGCTCCTGGATCAGGTCCAGCAGCGTCTCCTGTGTGGTGTCCTCCGGCAGGGCGTGCTCAAAGCTCAAAAAACCGCACTCGGCGCAGTCCTTTTCCTTCCCGGTCACATAGACCCGGGAGGCGGGGTCATTCCCCACCAGGATCACCGCAAGGCCCGGCCGCCGGTACAGGGACTTCGCTGCCTCTGCCGTCTGCGCCTTGACCTTGGCCGCCAGCGCCTTGCCGTCAATGCGTGTTGCCATCAGTCTCTCCCCCCTTCCCCGTTTTGGGTCTCCGGCGGCTGGGGGAACTCCGGCTCCTCCTGTCCGGCAGGGACACTCTCTCCCGCTTCCGCCGTGGAAATATCCGCCTCTGCCGTCCCCTCGGCGGCTTCCGCCGCCACCTGATTCACCAGCAACTCATCCCGCGAGTGCTTTTTGATCTTGATGTTGTAGAACAGCATCACCGCGGCGGTGACTGCCAGAAGCAGACTCAGCGCCTGAGACACCCGGATGGGCTGCCCCAGGAACGTCCAGTTAAAGAGATACAGGCTGTCCGTCCGCAGCCCCTCGATCCAGAACCGGCCCAGGCCGTACCACAGGAAGTAGAACCAAGTGTTCTCCCCATCGAACCGGCGGGCTTTGGAGACCACGAGCAGGATCAGCAGAAGCCCGATCAGATTCCACAGGCTCTCATAGAAAAACGTGGGATGGACCTCGATATACTCCGTGGCGCTGGTCCATAGGCGCATCCGCCAGGGCAGCGTAGTCTCGGCGCCGAAGGCCTCCCGATTGATGAAGTTGGCCCAGCGGCCGATGCACTGGCCCAGCAGCAGGCCCATCACCGCTAGGTCCGTCATGGCGCCCATCTTGATCTTCTTGTGCCGGGTGTAGAAAAATGCCACGATGGCCCCGGCAATCACCGCGCCGTAGATGGCTAGGCCGCCGTCCCAGACCGCCACCATCTCGCCCCAGTTTAAGCTGCCATCGGCGTTGCGGTAGAGGTCCAGATAGAAGATCACATAGTAAAGGCGGGCGCCGATGATGCAGCTGGGCACCGCCCACAGCACCATATCCAGCACATTGTCCTCTGTCAGGCCGTAGCGCTTGGCCTGCTTCATGCACAGCACCAGGCCCGCCAGCAGGCCGATGGCCAAAATGATGCCGTACCAGTAGATCCCATGGCCGATATGGACGGCGATAGGGTCGGGATTGAAGGACCAGTCCCCGAACAGGCCGGGAAAGCTGATGGGCATATCCTGTAATGCTCTCAAATGGGGTTCCCCCTCTTTCTCTGTCTTGGATTCAGTTCTCCCTGGGCACGATCTCGCTGAGCACAGCCCGCTCCGCGGTCAGATTGCGGCGCAGGAAGGCGGCCACGTCCTCTTTGGTGATGGAGTCGAACACCTGGGGGAAGCGGAAGGGATCATAGCCGTGGAAATACCCCTCCGTCAGGGTCACGGCGATGTTCTCAAAGGAATTCAGCCCCCGGAGGTTGGAGCCGAAGGACGCCCGGCGCACCCGCTGGTAATAGTCCTCGTCGATGCCCTCCGCTGCCAGGCGCTCCGCCTCCCTCTGGATCTCAGCGGCGGCCCGGCGGGCGTCCTTGCTGTCGCCGCCGGCATAGAGGTATGCCACGCCCGGCATCATCTCAAAGGCGCCGCCGAAGCTGGTGTTGATGACCCCCTCCTCATAGAGCCGCTGGTACAGGTGGCTGGAATCCCCCAGCAGGATGTCGCAGGCCATGTCTCCCAGAACGGCGGTACGGAGGTAGTCCTCCCCGTCCGCCGCCGGGGCGCACTTGTAGGCCGTCAGGAACTGAGGGGCAGAGACCTCCATGGCCATGCGGGTCTCCTTTGCCGCCACCTGGGCGGGTTCCTGGCCGTAGTCCCGGGGGATCGCAGGCCCGCCCTCCCGGGGTAGGATCCGCCGGGCCAGGTCCGCCACATGGACCGGATCCACGTTGCCCACCACTGTCAAAATCATGTTGGAGGGGGTGTAGAATGCCTTGTGGCAGTCGTACAGCGTCTCCGCTGTGATGTGGGAGATACTCTCCACCGTCCCGGCGATAGAGGTCCGGGCAGTGCTCTTCTGGTACAGGGCCTGCATCATCCGGGTGTAGAGCTGCCAGTCGGGGTTGTCCTCGATCATGCGGATCTCCTGGCCGATGATGCCCTGCTCCTTGGCCACGCTCTCCTCCGTGAAATAGGGGATAGAGACGAAGGACAGCAGGATCTCCAGATTCTCCTCAAAGTGCTCCGTGGAGTCGAAGTAGTAGCCGGTCATGGCGTTGGAGGTGAAGGCATTGGGCTCCGCGCCGTTTTTCGCCAGCTCCTGGAGGGCGTTACCCTCCTTGGTGTCGAACATCTTGTGCTCCAGGTAGTGGGCAATGCCCGCCGGTGTGTCCAGCCACTTACCGTCCAGACAGAAGCGGGTGTCCATCCCGCCGTACCGGGTGGCAAAGAAGGCGTACTTCTTGGCGTGCTCCGGCTTGGGGACCACGCAGACCTGCAATCCGTTGGGCAGCACCTCCCGGTAGACGGACTCGCCGATCCGCTCGTAAAACGTCTGCTTCATTCCGCAGTCTCCTTTCCCTTCAGGAAGTACACCGTATCCAGAGAGACGGTCTGCATGGCGTCAAAGATGCGTTCCGCCGTCACGTGCCGCACCTGCTCCGCCAGCAGCTCCGGCGTGTCCTCCTGTCCGGTGGCCGCCTGGCCCAGGTAGAAGTTCTCCAGCTTCCCCTGGGAATCTCCCATGGAGGCGTAGGCATTCAGCAGCGTACTGCGGGCGCCCTCCAGCTCCCAGTCCTCCAGGCGGCCAGCCTGCACGGCGGCCAGCTGGGCCATGATCTCGTCATAGGCCTTCTGGTAGTTCTGGAACTCAATGCCGGAGGAGACGGTGATGAGCCGCTTCTGCCGGTGGTAGGCGGACGAGGCGTAGTAGCACAGGGACAGCTTCTCCCGCACGTTCAAAAACAGCTTGGAGTTGCTGCTGCCGCCAAACAGGGTATTGCCCC
>UMEX01046274.1_pt1 | contig 12669 bp, 16 predicted proteins | sample 1964871 | NCBI WGS metagenome assembly UMEX01 (sample SAMEA4836032, study PRJEB28245) | human gut metagenome | biome: gut microbiome; material: fecal sample | place: Denmark | collected 2008
CAGATATTATCGGGAGATAAACAAACAATTGTTTCTAAATTAGCAGGGTATTTGGGCGTGGATGAGGCCTACGGGGATTTGTTGCCCGAGGACAAGGTGGCGCACGTGGAGGCATTGAAGAGCGATCCGGGAAGGCGTGTTGCTTTCGTGGGAGACGGGATTAATGATGCCCCGGTACTTGCCCTGAGCGACGTGGGAGTTGCCATGGGGGGCTTGGGAAGTGACGCTGCGATTGAGATCGCGGATGTGGTTCTCCAGACGGATCAGCCCGGTCGGTTGGCCATGGCGATCCGGATCGGGAAGGAGACCCGCCGGATCATCTGGCAGAACATCACGCTGGCTTTCGGGGTGAAACTGATCGTGTTGGTACTGGGTGCTGGGGGACTCGCCACCATGTGGGAGGCCGTGTTTGCCGATGTCGGGGTAGCCTTGTTGGCAATTTTGAACGCGATAAGAATACAGAAACGAGCAAGATAGAGTGTTATGGACGAGAAGGTATATTTGGAAAAACTGGAAAAGCGGGAGATCAAGCCGACGGCCATGCGGCTGTTGATTCTGAAGGCGATGACCCGCTTTACCCGGGCGTTTAGCCTACTGGACCTAGAGACGGAATTGGATACCGTGGATAAATCGACGATATTCCGGACGATTAATCTGTTTTTGGATCATCACTTGATTCACGTGATTGATGACGGTTCCGGTTCGTTGAAATATTCGGTATGCAGTAATGAATGTACCTGTTCTATCGATGATCTTCACGCTCATTTCTATTGCCGGAATTGCCACAAGACCTTTTGTTTAAGAAAAATTCACGTGCCCACGGTGGCCTTGCCCGGCGATTTTACGTTAGAAAGTATAAACTACGTGTTGAAGGGGTTATGTGCCGAATGTTCTTCACGGGTGGAATCGTAATTAAAAACAAGAAGGATATGAAAACAAGTAAATTCAAAACCACCGCCAAATGTGGCGGATGCGTTGCCAAGATCGGTGAAACGCTGGATAAAGTAGTCGCTCGTGACCAATGGAATATCGATCTCTCCACTCCCGACCGGGTGTTGACGATTACTTCCGATTTGTCAGATGACCGGGTAATCGAGCTGGTAAAAGAGGCCGGGTTTAAGGCTGAGAAATTGGGATAAGACGTTGTAATTTTTGATTTATGATTCAGTGATTTTAGATAAGGTAATGTAGAATCACTGAATCATTTGTTATACTCCGAAATAGTTGCAAAGGGAAGGAGAATCCCTTTCGAGATACTCCTTCTTGTGATTTATTCTCCCTTGTTTTTCGGTGTTTGGAGACATTGGGAATTAGATGCCTGATCTCCTCTCCGGCTCGTGGCAAACGTGTAGATTGCTAGCTGGTCAAGATCGTATCTCTCCGGTAGAGAAACACTGGTCACCCCGTTTTCTTTCCGTTGGCGAAGTTCACGAATAATGCATGCTTCGATTTTAGTTTCATAAATCACGGCATAAATACGATCATTCTCTTCGTTTTTGGTTCCTTCTAGGAAGTTCTCCGTTTGCGTGAACGTGAGCATTCGAGATTCCTTATCGATGGCAACCGTCACGTCCGGCCCTTCCAGTTCCCCGTTTGCAACGAGCAGACGATCGAAATGAATCTCTGCGTGGAATTCTTCGGATGCTTTTTTGTTCTTACTTACTGGCGCGTCCGGATCGTTTTGAATGCCTTCGGCAACTCCGTTTTTTAAATTGATCCGGATAAAAAGGGTTGCCCCTTTCTCACGGATAATGTTGGGCGGGAATCCCAGCCGGATAGCTTTAATCATTTTTCGACTGAGATGTCCGATACTTCCGAATGCGACGGCGTGGGGTTTACGCTCTGCATCGAGTTTTATCGTCCGGGCACTGACGGCTCTGGCAACGATGATACCGGACTTCGTGGGATGGGTCCAGAAAATTTCGTTTCCACGTCTCCCGCTTTTGCCGGTTGCTGCCGGCTCTAGTTCTTTACTCATGATTTTTGGTTTTAAGGTTATTAATCAAGGGAGATTTCTCGAACACTCATCGAGAGTCGCTCCCTGTGTTAGTAAAATATAAGAGCGTGGGAAAATTCCCATACATTCTTCAGATTTGTGAATAATTAACAATTACAATTGGTTGAAATCTTGAATAAAACGTTGGTATTTATAAGTTTATGAATGTTTGATGTTGAATTTCTTAAAGTTGAACGTGGAAACTTGTCGAAAAAGCAATCCGATCCTGTCTGGAAAAAAATAAATACAAATGGATAGGTTCTGAAATTTCCAGACCGGGATTAGGAATACTGAATGTTGCTTGGCAATCTTCCCGTTTGGCTACCACGTCGGGTAGTAACCTCGGTGAAAATGGATAGGAGCCGTAGAAATATCCTACCCGTAACCAGTCTGATGGCAGTGATAGTTTGCGGTTTTCCCGGTTTTCCCATGTCATCGTGATTTCCCATCCCTTCCGTGTTGCCCGGACATTGACGGGGCGAAACAACTGGCCGATACTGAATTTGAAAGCCGCGTAATTCGCCACGCCCCGTTCGTCACAAGCTTCCGAGTTTACCTTATGAAATTTAGACAGCCGTGTTTGTCCTGCTTCCCTGGGAGCCAGGTCCCAGATCGGGAGATCTTTGATTTGCTTAAAATAATAATGTTTGAGTGCGATAATATTTTTAAAAACCTTTCTGGCTTTTATTTGCTCCGGACTTGGTTGTAACGGGGTCCCGTCTTTTTTCTTGCCATTTCGTAAACGGGGGCGCTTGCTACGGCACTGGCATAATTTGCCTGCTTGGTAATAGAACGTGAGTCCGTTGGTATGCCATTTTTCCCTTTTGTTTTCAATTGCTGAAGTTTTCATGTTTTTGTTTTTAATTTCTGTAAATTAGTCTCAGTGATCTTCGGTTACTCTTTCCTTATACTCTCTTTGGTGACTCGTGGAGAAGTCCTTTCTATTATAATGTGAAATCTGCAAAAAATTCTCACACCGTATCGTTAACCTTTCGTTGACCTTTCGTTAACCTATCGTTGACCTACCCTTGAGACTACGGCACGATTATACTGTAAGATGCCTGTATCTACGCCATCGATTTACATGAATTGGGGTACTTGTGTGTGTATAGTAATTAAAACTTTCTAACGTGTAGATATTTTTGATTGATGGTAATTAAGGTGTTCGTGAATGTTAGATATGTTATTGTGGTTATTAAGCGCTACAGGATGATCTCTGATGAATTGAAAATGTATGTGCCGGGAGGAAAAGTAGCAATTTTCGGAAGGGAAGAAGGTTGTTTGTTGTATTTTATGTTAATTAATTGTAAAAATGTCGTTTAATATCCTATTTCGTGATAAAAGCTGAGCCGTTTTATATTTTAGATAAAAGGGACAATCTAAATGGATATCATGGAAGGTAATGAATTATTAAATTTTATTGATAGTAGGTATTTCCATTGGTTGGAATATGCTATCTACAAAAGTAAGCAATATCATATTGAAGATGAGGCCGAGGATATTTTATATAAAGTCATTTGTGAACTTTTAGAAAAGAAAAATGATTCCCGGTTGATTGATTTCATGCACGAAAAGAAAAAGAATGGAACGACGCTTGACTTTTATGTTCTTGGTGCCATAAAATATAAAGTGCTTCAATGGCAGACTTTTCACCAGCTGAAGTCTTCTCGTAAAAAGATTGGATTTGTGCTTTGCGAGTCTTTGCCCGTCGATTGCATGAGTTATGATCCGCAAGAAAAGTCTTTAAGTCAACAATTGCAGGATTTCCATGATTGGGTCATTGACCTTCTGAATCGGTTGGATATACCTTCGAATTATCGGCAACTTTTCATATTTTATTACATGGAGTGCCGTCCTGTAAAGGATTGGGTGGGACCGGAATCTATAGCTACGCGTTATCGAATACTGGAGAGAGTACTCGATCTCGTTCGGCAAGAATTAAAAAAAGCCATGAAAATGTGAGAATATTTTGGTAATCCGGCATTTTAATGGAAAGCGAACCGGTGAATTATTCACTGACTGGGGATAGATAATCGGAACGATTTTTAGTAAACATTTTTAATAACCATTAATTTTAAAAATTATGTCAGAAAGAAGTATTGCAATTGGAGTTGCTTCCATCGGTTACGGGGAGGCGGTTAACGGGGTGGTACCGGCATCATACACCCGGTTACGAGATATTTACAAAGGTTCCGTGGCGTTTAATTTTGCCGATGCGAATCAAGTGAAGATCGAGGTGGAAGGGCGAGAAGATCCCCTAGCGATCATCAACCGCAAGGGGGATGCCGACAGTATCGAGTTTTCTATTCCTTCACCGACTACTGACGAGCTGGTCACTTTTTGTGGCGGGACAAAAAACGGTGATAAATGGGAGGCTCCCAACAGTGTCGAGACAATCAATAAAGCATTCTGTATCGCCACCCAGCCTTACGAGGGGAAATACGTGGAGTACACCATTGTCAACGGGGCTGTTTCGGCCAAGATCAGCCAGGCACCGGGCAGCGAACAAACCGATCTGTTGTTGGTGAAAGTGACCCGTCAATCGGCCATTGCCGCTGATGGAAGCTTGAAACCGTCCTTTATCCGTGAGGTGAAGACCGTGACCCCACAAGCCTAAACCGGTAAAAGGGATGCCAAAAGTAGCGATACCGGGGCATCCCTTTTTAATTCATGATTTTAGATTAGGAGATTCCGGCCGCGCAAGGCCAACGCTTTTTTAATCTAAAATCTTAAATTTAAAATCTAAAATTAGTACATGGGCATAAAACAGATTATTGCGTTAGAGAGCGACACCGTTAGTGAGAGTACAATTCGTATTCCTTTTGAGTTCGCGTGTCTCGATTCCGTGCCGGAAGGAAAGCGGGTGGACAAATATATCACGATTACGCCGCTTACCGTGCGTTCGTGGTTTCGGTTGAAACCTTTGTTGTTGGCTATTGATCCGGAAGATTTGGAGGTGATCGTGGGAAACGGGGACGGGACGTTTGATCCGAGAGTTCCGGAAGTTATGGGAAAATATGATGAGCTTATTCTTTCCGTCATTTGTATCGGGTTACACAATAAGAAAAGCGATCCTCCTGCATGGTTCCGGGAAGTGCTGAAGGATAATTGCACGTGGGAGGACACCCGTATCTTGTTGAATGCCGTTCTGTTTCGGGTCGGCTACAACCCTTTTTACAAATCTATCATGATGCTAAAGAACATGAGCCCGTTGAACGAGGCGGAGATCATAGCCGCCCGAAAAAATCTAAAAAGCTGGATAATCCAGTAAGTAGTTTCATGTTTCTCGTGAACGTGAGGGAAGCTTTCGGTTACACGCACGAGCAGACATTAAACAGTAGTTATGCCTTGATCATGGGTATGTTACAGGAATATACTTATATGTGTAACGAGCGTAACCGGATTCTATACGGGGACGAGGATGAAGATGAGGGATACGAGTGGGTGGAACTCGTGGATTTCACTACCGGGGAACCTCGACGTTACAGGAAATACATGGATGCGAAAAGCCGGATATAACTATTTAAATGTACAGAATATAAAGATTTGTTGCGAAGTTACACAACTTTTTTTTTACAGCCGAATGAAATTTTATTATCATCATTCGGTTGTATTATTTCTTCAATTTGCCGTTGAGACGTTCTTGCTCATAGTTTGTAATCTTTATTGAGAGCAGTTCTTTAATACGACTTCTAATCTTGGATTCATTCCTGCATTATGTTCACGTTTCCTTCTTAGAATGCCTGCACATCCAGCTTGGGAAATATAAAGTTTTTCATCTGGGTTAGTATCTACAATGTCAAGCATATTGGTTAGAACAAAATCATAGCACGAAGTAGATGCATTTAAATATTGTCCTCCAACATATGTGAATTCGTCAAGCAAGTATAGAGTGTAATTTTCATTTATAATACTTGGAGTTGGTAATTCAATATGAGCTATATGGTTATTATCATTTACCTCTGCCAACAATCGGTTCATTATCCATCTGATTACAGGTACAGCCCAAGAATTTCCTGTTGCTTGATATCTATTGGTTAAACGAGGGCTAGCAATGGCTGTATAATCATCAGGAAAACCCATAAGTCTTTCACACTCAATAGGAGTGAGGCGTCTTAGTCGACCATTTTGAGAAATAAACAAAGAGCCATTGAAGGCAGCCGCATTGCCATTCCATTTTGTACCGTATGCTGCATATAAACAGTCAGAGTAACATCTGAAAACTTCAATGTCATGACCATTTATTTCTCTACGAAGTTCACGAATTGCATCCTGATTTATCTCTGGTTCTTGTTCGCCAAATAAATTCATTACTACTTGTTGGCGAGGTTCTCGCAATTTGTAAGGGTCTTGAAATTGATGTCCTATTTCGAATAGGACATTTTCGGGATGAAAGTCAAGACCGCCACCTAATACATAAACCCTTTTACGTTGTTGTGGTACGCCAAAATACTTGGCATCAAGAACTCGCCAAGCTATATTTCTAATAGGACCATGAAGAATGCCTGATGATTTAAATTTTGACACTTTTACAGGCTCGTCAAGGCCTGCCAATCCGGCTAAAAAGCATCCAAATGCGTTGGTTTTATCCGTTAATGCACCTTCCACGTTTTCCCAAAAAAAGACGGCACGTCCTTCTCCACATTCCTCTCGTTTTTCATCTATAGCATCAATTATATCAATGTATTTAAGAGTAAGTTGACCTCTTTCGTCATTGACCCCATTCCGCCATCCAGCAAGAGAAAAGGCTTGACAAGGGGTTCCGCCTACCAATAAGTCCGGAGTCGGGATTTGGGCATTTTGAATCATCTCGGGGATATTGGTCATATCTCCAAGATTTGGATGTTCCGGGTATTGTAGCTCTAAAAATCTCTTCGGGTATTCTGCTATTTCAGATAGCCACAAGGGATTTACTCCTAAAGGTGTAAGAGTAAAACTTGCAGCTTCAATACCAGAACAAACACTTCCAAAATTATGTATGGGCATACTTACACTTTCTTATTAATCATTTTACGCCATAATTCAATATCATACCAAGGACAACCTTTACAACCTTTTTCAGCAGCTTTACCTACAGTTGGTATTTGAGGATCCCATCGTTCTGTTCCTTCATAAAAATAATTTATACCATATATGGTACCTCTTATACCTTTCTGGAAACAATTTCTACAGACCTCACGTTTTTGTTGATTTCTTTGATTGTCCAAGAGTTGGAATTTTTCTATTATTTGCGCATCTGTCATTTCCATAGAATTTTCAGCTTTGGTTTCTTTGTCCCATCTTACTTCTGAAAATTTATGGTCTGGTATTAAGGATTTTGCTGATGTTTCTCTTGCTTCAAAAGCATTTCTTTGTTTTAATAGACGGATGACTCTTGCCTTAAACTGTTTGGTAAAGGTTTCATACCCCATTTCTTTGTATTTAGGGAAAGGCAACAACGTACTTGTTGTTTTTTCTCTACCATACTGTACGATAGCTATGGTGTAACCACTATCCTTCAAAGATTGTAATCTCCTTTGCAGATTAGGGTTTGGAGGCAACTCTGTTTTATTATTACATTCCTTCAAGCTAAAAAGAGGAAGCAACACGTACGGGGTAACTATCTCACTCGCTTTTTTCCCACGTGCTTCTTTGTCTGCATTTTGCTTTTTTTTAGCCTCTATGTCTGCAAGACACTCTTTTTTTTCTTCTTTTACCCAAGAATCCATCCAATCCTTTGTAAAGTATTTTTTGACAGACTTCAAATAATCTGCAATATCCTTTTCGTTCTTTAACTCGAGTCCAGTCCTTCTATAAATATATGGCACAATTGTTGTCCAAGAAAAATCATCATCTTGAATAAATTGTGTACGAATATAGAATTCACTTGCTTTCGTGTTGTCTAAAAAACCGAATACGTTTATATTAGACCCTTCTAAATGATGCCGGATTTCCTCTAGGCTTAATTCTATATGATTGACGCTCATTATTTACTCTTTTTTGAAATTATGTCTAAAATATCACTTTTGTTGATTGGATATAAAATCCCATCATACTTTGCATAAATCTCAACTTCATCCTTTTCACGAAAAAGTTCAACCACATCCACGTTCAAATTCGTGGCGATTTTCTTTAGAGTGTCTAAAGTCGGTGAGATATTTCCATTGAGATAATTGCTCAAATTTGACTGGCTAATACCAGAACTTTGAGCGAACTCTTTTAGTGTAATTCCTCTTTGGGCAAGTATTTCCTTTAATCTCAAATCCATTTTTTAGTGAATTAGGATACAAAGTTAATAATTATATTGCTAGAAATACTAATTTTTAATTTGCAATATATTAAATGTAAGATAAAGTTTTGTTTGGATTGTTTTATTTAGTAATTTTGTGGCTGAAAATTATTAAATATAGTAAGTATGAAATTAAGTAATTCAATTCGTCAAGCACTATTGACATTATTAAACCAAAACATAATAGTGGCCTCGTGGGGGCTATCAAACATTTGTATCAAAGAGTCCTATATTTGTTTTTCTGTTGAAGGTTTTAAGTATAAAGGAAGTGTTGTTATATCTGAATTCAATGATGGATATAAGGTAATAATGAACAAGCATACTTTATTCTGTAAACTTGATTCTCTTGTTATCAATCTTGATGAGTTTATAGAGAAGACAACAAATTACGAAAATCGAATAGATGCTTTGTTGGATATTTAGCTAAATCAAATTCAGGTTAGTGAAATAATACCCACAGAAACTGATGGCATTTGTCCTAGCGAGTTAAAAATCAATAAAATTTGAATCTTTATTTTTTAGAATGTACCATTAAAGGTTGATTATGACCATATTTCTAATTTATTATTTGCAAAATTTTGGATACTACCGTTCCGGATTAGAATTACTATTCTTGATGTTGCTTTATGACTTTTTCAAGTTCTTTCTTGATTTTCTTTTGCCTTTTCTCCTTGTATTTTTGCTGTTTCTTTGCGTTGATGAGGGATACTCTATATTTAAAGTCGTATTTTTTCACTTCACCATTCACTTCAATCGGAATTATTAAGCGGATATAATAATCCTCTCCTGTTTTTTTGATGATGCGATTATCAAGAATAAAGCGTCCTCTTAGTATTGTATTCGTACATTCTTTCTCAATATAGGAATGTGGAGCAATGATTTCTTCTGAAGATAAAAAAGATATGTAATCTAAATTAAGGTAATACATAAATCCAGCACTTTGCTCGTTAACAACAAATAGAGCTTTATCCCATAAAATTGTCATCTCTTGATGGGTTTTGTTTTCTATTTTAATATTCCACCACCATGATTCTGATTCTATATTGAATTTTATTTCTTCATCTTCATAATTAAAATTTTCTGCATTTATACGTTCTACATAGCACTCTGTACTTTCATAAATGTTTTTTTTATCTTTTGTCGTTTGACCATTTATTTGTGTGAACGTGAATAAGACTAAAAATAAAAGAATTGATTTCATGTTACTTCTCTTTTTATTGTAACAAAGGTAGTTAATATTTCAATTTGATGTCTATAATTATGGAATAATAAATTGATTATATTGCAAAATAGTGATATTGTTGATTTGTTGTAATCCTGTAACTAAAATATTTGCATTTCTCTTTGGAAAAATGAGAAAAAATGGCAGATCTCATATTTTAATATAAAGAGTAATGCTAATAATAGAATCTTATGGGAATTATAGACAAAGAAAGTGCCCTGAATTTGGCCATGGGAGTATCTACAACAAATTCTTCTGACGAGGAAAGTGTTTCGCTTATGCCGTTAGGGGATATTGAAGACAGTAAAAAAGAGTTGGAACGTTTTCGGGGTATCTACCAAAAGTTTGCTGATGATTTGAAGGCGATTCATGATAAGGCGAACCGGGAGATTATGGAATTGCAAGCCGCTCAACTTCGAGCGTCAGCGGAGGGTGAAATTACACGTATTCAGGAATGGACTTACTGTGTTTGACGTTTTTTTATGATTTTTGTAATTGTTTTCATGATTTTCTTTTGCCTTTTCTCCTTGTATTTTTGCTGTTTCTCTGCATTGGCAAGATATATCCTGTATTTAAAATCATATTTTTTTAGTTCACCATTCACTTCAATCGGGATTATTAAACGAATGTAATAATCTTCACCTGTTTTTTTTATGATTTCGGTATTAATAATGCTTGTAAGTTTATTATGAGCAAAACGTGTTTCATCAAATATAGATTCTGGTGCAATTTTTTCTTCGTAAGGAGGATAGTATTTTAGAGAAATATCTTTCGAGCTAACGAATAAGATACTTCCACTTATTTTATTAATCACGAATGAACAATTCCGCCAGTAAACAGTCATTTCATTTTTTGTTTTATTTTCAATGGAAATTCTCCAAATAGAATAATTACAAGGAATAATTTCGAACTTGATGTCTTTATCTTCATAATTAAAATCGCCAGCCTCTTCACGTTCAATATAGCAATCCCATACAATATGTTTATATACAGCTTTATTCTTTGCTAGTTGAGCTTCAGACGTTAAAGAAGTAACTGGGAATAAAATTAGAAATATAAAAAATAATTTCATACTGTGTTCCTTTAGTTTTAATATAACAAAGGTAGTGAATATTTCAATTTGGTGCGTGTGATATTGAAAAAATAATGAATTGATAGTATTGCAAAATAGTAACATTATGGATGTAAGATAAAATGTTTGGATTTTCTCAGAAAAGATGAGAAAAAATGGAGGATCTTATATTTTAATATAAAAAGAGTAACAATAATAATGGAATAATATGGGAATTATAGACAAAAAAAGTGCCATGAGCTTGGCCGCGGGTGTATCCGCTACAAATTCTTCTGAAGAGGAAAGTGTTTCGCTTATACCATTAGGAGATATTGAAGACAGTAAAAAAGAGTTGGAACGTCTTCGGAGTATCTATCAAAAGTTTGCTGATGATTTGAAAGTAATTCATGATAAGGCGAACCGAGAGATTATGGAATTGCAGACCGCTCAATTTCGAGCATCTGCGGGGGATGAAATTACACATATTCAGGAATCCATGACGATCGTCCGGAATGAAGAGATGGTTAGTATCGAAGCTTTACGGGATAAAATGTTGGAATTACCTCAAGGATGGAAGGTTGTTTGGTCCGTCGTTGGTCAGTTAACAAAGAAAAGTACAGATGATTTAATCATCACTTTGAAAAAAGAGGTTGAAAACTTAGCTTTAGCGGGAAGGTTGACAGCCGATGCGGAAAAAGAGTTATTGGAAAAATTGAATAAGGTGACTTTGCCAATAGAAGATAAAGGACCGTTAAAAAAAATGGAAGGTTCTATGGCACATTTATTTAAGAGTATGGGGAGTGGGACTAAAATGACTAAAGAGGATTGGGAGGATTTGGGAACAACCCTTGGCGAATGCTCCGCTATTGCTACTCAAGCTTTATCTGGTATTAGTCAAATAGGAGGGGCTTTTGGGATGAGTAAGGAGGCGCAGGCAACTTTCGATCAGGTTTCCGGGATGGTTTCCGGGATGGGGAATATGGCGAAAGGGTTGGCGTCAGGAGATATTTCTAGTGTCATTAGCGGGGGTGTGGGGATGATCACGAGTGCCACGAAATTGTTCGATTTCAAAACGAAGAAAGCGGATAAAGAGATCAAAAAGCACGCGGAGAACCTGAAGAAATTAAAGACGGAATATGATGGGTTGGCCCGGGCTGCAAGTCAAGCATTGGGTACGGAAGAGTACGAAACGAAGGTGGATCAGATTGCTAATTTGGAAAAGCAGAAAATTGAAGTCGAGGGGCAGTTAAGGGCGGAGGATAGTAAGAAGAGGAAGAAAAAAGATAAGGGGAAAATAGAGGAGTATAAAAAGGCGATCACTAGCTTGGAGAATCAGATCGCGGATTCGAAACAAAATATTATCGATGAATTGATGACGACTGATTTGAAGTCATTCGCTTCCCAGTTGGGTTCAACTCTGGTGGATGCCTTCTCGCAGGGAACCGAAGGTATTGACGCTATCATGCAGGGCAAGGTTGATACCTTGATTAAGAATATGCTTGCAAAACAATTGTCGATGAAGTTGATTCAGAAATCGTTACAACCTGTGTTCGATGCGGCGGAGAGGTTTACAGCCGAGGAATCGGAGAAAGGAGTTAATTTCAGTACTGGGGAGATCCGGCAAATCAAGGGACTTTTAGAGTCGAGTATGTCCTCGATCAGTGCCCAGAGCAAAGAGTGGGTGCAGATGATGACCGATATGGGGCTGGTGGTGAACAAGGATATGTCGAGTCGGGTGCAGGAGGTGACCGGGCAATTGCAGGCGGCTATGACAGAAGGTACGGCGAGTCAGCTTGTGGGACTTTGGAACATGACGACCTCGGACGTGCGGGCCATCCGGGATTGGTTGTTGACGGGGACAGTGACCGTGCCGGAATCTCCTTTTAACATGACGCAAATGATCGAGTTACAGAATGAGATTGCGGTGAATACCCGGGTGACTGCCCAAAGCACGACAGCCACGATGCACGAACTTGGACGGGTGAACCAGCACTTGGAATCAATCGACCGGAACACGAGGGGGTACGTGGGGAGGGGAAGATGAAAGATAAAAACTAAAAGCTAAAAACTAAAAGCTAAAAGATGAAAGCTAAAAACTGAAAGATAAAAGAAGTTTAGAATGAAAAAGATTC
>UMEX01023963.1_pt1 | contig 12653 bp, 10 predicted proteins | sample 1964871 | NCBI WGS metagenome assembly UMEX01 (sample SAMEA4836032, study PRJEB28245) | human gut metagenome | biome: gut microbiome; material: fecal sample | place: Denmark | collected 2008
TGGTCTCCGGCAGGCGGGCCAGAAACAGCGCGCCCTGGGGTGTATTCATCGGGGAGATGGTCTCCATCACATCCTGGGGCACCTGGATGGCCCGGACGCCCTGGGGCAGTTCCGGGACCTGCACTCCCTCGGTCACCACGACCGTGGTGAGCGGGGCCTCCCAGCGCAGCGCCTCCTCCAGCAGCTTGACGCCGTCCCCCAGGTACTCCCCAGCCTCCCGGCGGGCCCTGGCACTGCCCGAGGACAGCTTCCTGATTTTCATTAAAAGTGGGTTCTTCCGGCTGGTGATCCGCTCCATTATAACCGCTCCAGTCGCACGTTTTCTGTGGGAGCCCAACTGCCGCGTCGGCCCAGACCATCCGCCCGCCTTCGACTTCTGCGCAGAAAAGCATACCAATGGGAACATTTTCCATTGGTATGCCTTTCCAAATCGTCAGTCCAAGGGGCTCATGTTTGGAGATCTCCCGTTCCATTGCGTTCAAATCTAATCTGTCTCCGGACCTGTCCAAACTCAATACAGCTTGGCGCCGGCAGGGATCCGGTCATCCACCATCAGCAGGTTCAGGCCCTCATGGCCATCCTCCTCATGTACGGCGGAAATCAGCATTCCCTCCGAGGCGATGCCCATCACCTTGCGGGTGGCAGGTTGACAATGGCGATTGCCGTCTCCTTCTTCTCCTCCTGGGCAGCGGGGGCCTTGGCCTTGGCAGGGACGTCCGCGTGCTTCATAGTGAGGAGCAAAATTCGGCTCCCTTCATCCTGCCCCATGCCGCTCTGTAAGGATTCAAAACTCGCACAATACTTGATTCGTGAAATTTTTTCATTCATCTTGTGTCCTTTTGTGCCGTCCTTTTCTCCTCAAAGGTTGTCGTGCGTCTGTTATGGCATATCGCTGACACAGGAATAGCAGTATTCTGCTGTGTTATCCCAGGATGCTGTATCTACCATGATCTCTACGCAAAGAACGGCGTGTTCGTTGCATCGTAGACGTATACATTATTATATAATAACCTCCAAGTCCGTCCAAGTCAACGATTTTATCGAAACATTTTATTGCTCTACCTCTAATGAATAATAAAGAGGAAGCTGTCATGCCAGAATACGAGCTTCAAATTAAGCAGGTGGTAGATTACCCACGATGCCGAATTTATCGTGAGTTTATCCACAGGCTGATCAACGACCAGAACATCCGCATAAACGGAGGTTCCGGCCTTTTTCATTTTACTGTGCTTTGCAGCTATGTAAACTTCCGCACCTCATACCGCCGTATTGGCGGGATCAGTGATACAGTCTCACCTGGCGAGTGGGTCTGCATCGTCAAGGAAATGTCTTGCTGGTTTCGCACCCGCTTTCATCGTCAGGCACTGTCCATGCTGGATACCTTGCAGAATCAGCACTTGATCTCCTACACGCTGCTGGGCCATGGCCATGGAGTCAAATAAAATTCTCCACTGGGCCCGCCACAATTCCGCACTGGAGCACAATGCCCCATGCCAAAAGGATACCGTTTTTCTTCCTGCCATTCTCAATTGCTCTGGAACTGGTCAGCTCTGCCCGCTGATCTGAAATGGACATCATTTTGAATCTGTGGGTATCCGCTGTCTACAACGACACTCAGGTGCAGGGATCAGAGGTCGGTCCGGCAGCTTACTTTCGTAATGGTACAGGAAACCCTTTGGTCAGTTATACCGAGCTCTCCTGCCGCTGGGGGCCGTCACATGCTACCTGCTGAAAAAACTGGACGTTCTTGGGTATACTCTATCATGTCGTTCTCCGGCCGACATGGAATCGTGATCTCCCCCTCGTTAAGCTGTACAGTCTTTTCGGACATGGTTTACAGGCTCCTTTCAGAATGATGTGTTGCGGCTGTATCCTACCAGAGTTCTGCAAACCATGTCTCTCCTTATCTCCTTTTCAATTTGCGAAACTTATTGGACCTTATCTGTCCGTGAGCATTTACAGAAAAAGTCGGAGCAGAATGCAGAGCATAGGAAGACTTCAAAGAAACATGAACAGGAATGGTGAAATTCCGTTCCTGTTCTCTGGTTCGTGTTTTGAATTATTGCGGGCTCATTCGTTCAATGTTGTCTGTATGCAGCACTCCATCAAGTTTGCGTTGTTTCTTTTCTTCGTACATTTTTTGGTCTGCGATACGCATCAACGCATGGAAATCCATGCTCTCCTGTGGATAGAAGGAAATACCAACGGAAAACTCCACAGTATACGCCATATTCGGGTGATGTACAGAATAAAACGACCTTCCGCGTTGTGCTTTGAGGTTATCGATTCGATGTTCCAGTTCCTCATGCGATGAACTTCCATAAACAAAACAGATAAACTCATCTCCGCCCAACCTGCCGCAGATGGCCTGATGTCCCACGGTGGTATTGAGAGATTCTGCAATTTTGTCCAAATACTCATCTCCAACAACATGACCATAGGTATCATTGATGACCTTTAGGTTATCAGCGTCCAACATAATCATCATGGCATATTCTATTTGGTCGGGTGACTTAAAGAGTTCTGAAATTCTCTCCTGAAACCCCCGACGATTGTAGAGACGGACCAAAGGATCCATTTCGCTTTCGATACGGATCTGCTCGATCTCATCCCACATCCTGGACACATCTGTTACATAGTAGAACCGACTTTGTGCCGTCTCTTCTTTTTCGATCCGAAGATAACGGGAAAGGCCGCAATCTTCATACAGATATATGAGTTCTTCAGGCAGTACCGGTTTTGACACTGCTTGATCCAGTTTTTGCTGCACCAATGTCAGCAGTTCTGTTTCGGAGTATGTATGGTCCACCGGGATATTGAGCATACGGAGCATATAGTCGTTGACAAAGAACTTTTTATAGGTCATATCCTGCTCAAAAATCCCAATCGGAATCTTCCCCTTGCTGATGATATGGGAAATTCGATCCCAGTTGGTACGGATGTTTTCCATCATACAGTTAAGATGGAATTGTAACTCATCAAATTCTGTAATTCCAGTATTCAGGGCGATGTCCTCCAAACGGCCATCCTCATTTTGTTCCAATGCATAGTTGAATCGGCGGAGATTTCTGACAACCTTCCAATCCAGAAACCAGCGCAAGCATTGAATAATACATATAACAGTCACAGTAGCACAAATAAAGAATAACAGAGTCGATTCCAATGTAGCATATAGCGAATATGTGGACAGATAGGAACGGATCAGGAGATAGTCTCCATATTCCTGAGCATAAATGCAATATCGTTGCCCTTGATAAGATAGGTGTGAGTTTTCCTTCATCGTTCTCACCAGATCAAGCCCACCCGCCTCTTCTTCCAGATTGAGCCCAATGACATGATCTTCCGTGGAGGCTATGATTTCCAACGTATTCATATCCAGGATGTGCATTTGTCCGCTGAGTTCAAAGGGCATCATATGCAGAACATTTTCAAGGCTTTGCTCATCCATCAGTTCCAGCAGATGCCACGGTTCCATACCGACCTGTACAATTCCGCTGCCATCATTTAGCCAGACAGCGGCATAGATCATTTCCTTCCCCAGCGCAGTGTTGGGGGTAATCCCCTGAAACAGCTTTAGGGAGCGGTCTGACAGCATGGGAAGGAAAAATTGCATTTGCTCTCCAGAGTGGAAGGTAATTCCATAGTATTCCGGGTGTGTTCCTGCGTATATCTCTCCCTGTGGTGTTAAGAAATGGATCTCGTCCAAATCTAGTTTGTCTGCCAGGTCTCGGGTATGCTGTAAATCTATTATCTCGATTGGGTAGTGTTCCCAAAAATAAGCCACAACATCCGCTGAACGGATGCATTGCTGCGCAAAAAGATCTTTCTCACGTTCCAATGCCGTCTTGTTTGTTTCGATCAACTGAGTAAGTTGTCCAAACATCTGAGTTGCGGCTTTTCTCTGTGCTTGGTGCTGCAAATATAATTGTGCGAATATGTTGATAGGTATCAGTAAAAACATTAGGGCAAATGTGACCAACCATGTCAGGTGCGTCAGGCGTGTCTTAATGTTTCTGCTTTGCATGAGCATCCCTCCATTTTATAAAATCTTCGACGGAAAGCGGAGGGGAGTACACATATCCCTGAATCAGATCGCATCCGATTTGGTACAGAATTTCCGCCTGTCGTTGTTCTTCCACACCTTCTGCCACCACACAGATTTCAAACTGATGAGCAAACTGAATGAGCGCTGCAACAAGGGCTCTGGATTTTTCGTTTTCATCAATAAAGAAACTGCGGTCCAGTTTAATGGTATCAACGTCCAGTACTCTCAGAAGAGAAAGGGACGAGTATCCAAACCCGAAGTCATCCAGCGATACATACAAACCGCAGGAGTGGAGGTTGTTCACGGTCTGAGAAATATATTCTATCTGATTTCCGCTGAACAAGGTGGTTTCTGTCACTTCAATCTCGATAAGATGGTCTGGAATTTGATAGATATCTTTTATTTTCTTATATTCCTTCCAAACTTCTGTTCCAAATTTAAGAAGTGTAAATCTGGACATATTGACAGAAATCTTTGTTGGTGTCTCACCTTGTTGCAGCCAGCTGGAAATCAGACGGCAGGTCTCCTCAAAAATATAAAGATCCAACTGAATGATCTTTCCGCTGCGCTCCAGCATGGGAATAAATTCATAGGGATAAATCATCCCTTTTTCCGGATGAATCCAGCGAGCCAGCGCCTCTGCCTGACAAGAGCCTTCCACCCCCACCTTGGGTTGTAGAAACACCTTAAAGTCGCGATTTATAATGGAATCCCGGAATAAAACTTCCAGCTCTGCCTCATGAGCAAGCTCCTGCTGTAGTGCCTGATCATAAAAGCTGCACAGGTTTTTTTTCTTCGCTTCTTTGGTCGCAAGGGAGGCACAGCTAATTGCAGACGGGAAATCGCACTTATCACCAATCTGATAACAACCTATCGTAAAATCTAAACTTTCGTTGTGATACTTTTTGTGGATATCGGAACGTATTTGGGCGATAAGCTGATGAATACGAATTTGGATATCATTTGCAGGATCTTCCTTCAGCAGAAGAATAAAATTGTCAATGGAACTTCGGCACATGACCTCGTCTCTTTGAAGGATCTGTTGGCACATCTGATAAACAAATATCAGGGTGCGGTTCCCCTCTTCTTCGCCCCATACTTTATTGATCTTCCGAAAATTACAGATATTCAGGCATATGACAGCATAGGCCCGTCTCGGATTGGCCTCTAAATAATGAGTGCCCATTTTTAAAAAGCCATCCCGGTTCAACCCACCAGTAAGTGGGTCGGTTAAAAACATTTTCTCCTTCCTATGCATGTTCCGCTTCATCCGCCGAATACTAAAACAGAACAAAAGAAGTGAAGCACCTAGAAGGAGCAGATAGAGACTAATATGCAGCGACATCTGTGAGATATGGTCATCCATGTTTCGGATCATAATCTGGACCCAGCTTGTCCCATTGACCGGAATTGTAGACATCATGAACCGTCCCTGCCGGATGACTGAACTTTCTCCTCTATTTTCTGCAAGATGCAGGAATTCGGACAATCTCTGCTCTTCGATTGAGGCACGATCGTCTTGTTTTAACCGAAGCGTGATGCCCGTTTCGGTATCCTTTAGGATAATTGCTGTTTTTTCTTCACATGGATCCGATTCATTTACCGCAAACAGTACCGACTGGGACTCCGCTCCAGCAACAATCTGCGCCAGTTTTCCATCTTTTATTACAGGAACGGCAAAAACAGCTTGTTCCTCCCCGTAAAGGGTACAGTCACTTTCCAGTATGGTCTGATAGTCTTCACTCAGCATCTGCACCAGTGTTTCTCCGTGTGGACCATACACCGCCATCGTGCCAGATTCGGGAGAGACTACTGCCATACTGTCGAACTGTAGCGCCTCTGATTTTTGCTTTAACAGGTCATCTGTCAGTAAGAATTCCGGCATTCGGCTGAGTGAGTCTGCAAAATCTCCCAACTGCCTGTTGCACCCTGCGATCTCCACTGAAATTCGGGAGACAAGGTATCGGTTGCTGTTCAAGAGAGAATCTTCAGCCGCTGAATTGATCTTTTGCAAAAAAAATACCGAGTTGACAAAAAATCCGAGCAGAATTACCAATACAGATAGGCAAAACATTTTAATATAGTTCTTATCATTCATATGTATATCATCCCCCGCACCTCCAAGTTCCATCTATTGAAAAAGAGCATGGGTTAATTATTCTTTTGCCTCTTGTGGCGATACAGATCTTCATCAGCCCTTTCCAGGGCGTCCTCTAGTGATTCATTCATCAATACCTGTGTCATTCCAACCGAGATCCCAGACCATCCAGGCTGAGCGTCCATGGCTTCTTTCAGGCGTTCTTCCAACCGTTTGACAAAACGGTCAGCATCGTCCTTTGAGTGAAATCCGCTGCATAGTACAACAAACTCATCACCGCCCAATCGGCAGACGAGATCAGAAGATCGCACGGTTTCCTCCAACACACACGCCATAGTTTTCAACACCGTATTTCCAACAAGATGTCCGCAGGTATCATTAATTCTCTTAAATTTGTCAATGTCCATCACAAATAACCATGTGCAACAGATCGTATAGCTGGCAAAATACTTTTGGAATGCACCATAATTCATAAGGTTCGTTAAGCTGTCTCGCTCTGCCATCAAACGAAATTTTTCTACCGTTTCCTGAGATTCTCTAACTTGCTCCGCCAATGACTTCGGATAGTATTCGCCGTCAGCTTGCTCTGAGTTTGGCGTGGATTGGTGAAGGTGTATGATTTTCCAGACTTGCTCCACTTTTTTATAGAGGATAGAAAAGCGACTGGCCATGTTGATGTAAACATGTTGATCTTCGCTTTCCCACCAGATATACAGTCCTCCAAATACCTGAATAACCTCCGGGGTCACATACATTCCTTCACACCAAAAGTCCCGAAATTGAAAGTGAATGTCATCATGTTCTCTAACTTCTCTGACTACAGCATCTACAAACTGATCCCGATTCATGTAAACCTCATGACGTCCGGTACCAATGATTACGCAGTCTGGAGAAAATATTTCTCGGATCCCTTCTACGATCTCGACGTCATTGCCAAGCACATATTGTTTCCATAACTGTTCCGTTTGCTTAAGAAGTTTTTCCAATTCGGTCATTTACGTTTTTACATCCTTTTAGATCTCATTTTTATACATTTTGCAGTTCTCTTTTCTCATTTTGCTCGCTTCGGAGAAATTCTGATATAGCTTCATAAACTTCATCGGAGACCGAAATACTTTTCCAGTTTTCAACCTCAAATAAATTATCCTTACCACCAATGGATCCCTTCGTCTTTTTCAGTTGTAGTGTGGCATTCCCCACTCGCACACAGAATTCCGAAAACGGGACACTACCTGCAATCGACATATACTGATAATTGTAATCTCTGATGTGAACACTCCTTCCGTCCGCTGTTTCCAGGGTGCAATGCAGCGGGATTCTCGGCAATGTTCTTTTTGATAATACAGAAGATGATGTTTTTCTTCTAAAAAATACCAGTAAATCCTTCATTGCACTGGTTTTAATTTCTGTTGCCAAAGTAGGCACACGGTCAAATACAATCTGATCGTAGTTTTGCTTTTCTTCAAATGATAGACCAACTAACTTTACACTGTATCTCCATTTATTTTCTACCTTGCTTACATGAACTATCTCACCAGGTACTTGTGCTCCCCATTTCCCATCCTGCAATTCAAAAGTCACAATACCATAAAGAAATTCCGGAAAATCTGTTATAAACGCCAACCCATTTTCGGAGATATCACAAGTGATGCCCTTTACTTTGCGTGTGCCAACAGAAAAGGTGATCGGGATCTCTGCGCGGAATCGCTCTGAACTTCTGTAATTAATTCTTCCAAGCAGGAAAAAGATCGCCATTGCCAAGAAGTATGTATTCATGCACAGCCAGAACAGTACGACAAGTCCCAGTGTATTTTTGTACAGCAGCATATGTTCTACGCTGAAGTAAATTCCCACCATGGATGCTGCCAGTAAAATCATGTGGGGAATGGCATAGATGATTTTTGCACTTCGGGATACTGTTTTTTCCTTATTCGTGACGGAAAATTTTTTCATGCGAATTCCGAAGGTCTCTGCTAAAATCGGCAATATCATGTACGGACACAATATTGTATCTACTATGTTGCTCCATTTCTGATCTCGTACCTTCCCTGACACCAGACGCAATGAATGGTTATAAATCAAATAAGATGGCAGCCAAATTAGTAAGATTCCCCAAATATCTGTTTTGACTACCAATACCCCAAATACAGTAAAGAGAATAGGGGAGAGGATATAGACGATTCTGCGCAAAAATGTCCACCAATAAAGCAAACAGGAAAGATAACTTAATTTCGATGCAAATGGCAATTTTCCAAATAAAAACTTAAAACTTCGAATGGTCTGTACACAGCCACGTCCCCACCGCTGTCGTTGTTTCAGCAAATTGGGGAAATCATCCGGTGCAAGACCGGAAGCTAAAACTTGATCAACGGCAAAACATGTATACCCTTTTGACTGAATATCAATTCCTGTAGCAAAGTCTTCTGTAATCGTCTTCGTGCGGATGCCGCCAACTTCTTCCAGTGCCTGTCTGGATATCACTGTATTGGAACCAGCATAAATTGCAGAATTGCTGCTGTTTCTGCCTACATTTACTTCTTTAAAGAAGTAATCCTGTTCATTCGGGATACTATTCTCTGCAAAAAAATTAAACTGGAACAAATCAGGATTATAAAAGCTCTGGGGCGTCTGAACAAAACCAATTTTATAATCGGGATTGATTTCTTCTTCTGTCCGCTTTCTCCATTCCCCATGATCAAAAATCATTTTCGGCAAAGAGAAGTAAGGAACCGTTTCCATTAAAAAATTGCTTCTCGGAATCATATCCGCGTCAAAGGTCACGATCAACGGAGAATCTGTCTTGGAAAGCGCATGATTGAGATTTCCCGCCTTGGCCAATTTATTATCCGATAGTCCGAAATATCCAACTCCCATATCACGGGCCAGCTTTGCAATTTCCGGTCGATTATTATCATCACACAGGTAAATGTGCACTTTAGATTTGTCTGGATAATCCATATGCTTACAGCCATTTATCGTTTTAAACAACAAATCAGCTTCTTCACTGTGTGTTGCAATCAATACATCCACATGTGGATAATCTGCTTCAGCTATAACCGGAAATTCTGGAGTTTTGTCTTTGCTCATGCAGATATAATGAATAACTGCTTCCAACATACTGATAAACTCTGATAAAAATAACGCAATTCCGGCAATCAGTGCTACAATACCGGCATTAATTGGCAGAGTAAAGAACAGTCTCCATAGAATATATATCACAGATGTAACTGTCATAAGCCAGAACCATATTTTTTTTCGGTTCATCATAAGTCCCCCTTTGCAGTTTACTCGCTTTCATACTTCAGTACCAACTTGACAGAGATAAGAAAAACGGCAATAAAAACAACGGCAAGTGCGGAACGATAATCTTTTTTATTAGTTTGCGAATATGCTGTTGCATCGTCCAAAGAAAGCATTTTGAATTGATATAAGCTATCCAGATGCTCGTCCAGCCATACCCCGTGTTCAGAAAGAACATTTAAAATTTTATCTACTTCTTCCTGATGGGTATCTGTATTTCTGTCTTTCCCATCATAAGAATCAGACTTCAGATAGTTTCCCTCTGTATAGTAATATCCCCATCTTGCCCAGTCTCTTTCAACCGCATCGCCCAGATATTCAATAGTCTCATAAACAAAAGTTTCTATTGATTCATCCGATAAAATGGATTTTCTCAGCTCCGCATATCGTTCCATAATAGCGGTTGTAAAAATGGGATCTTGAAGCATGCGATCAAACCACGGAGCGGAGTGAAATGCTGTTGTTTGCAGATCAGCTGAAATGGTTGCGTTATTGTCTATAGCCTGATCGAAGTCCCATACCGGTCCCATCGTCAGTTTACCGCTATAATCCATATACATATATGTAGAGTTATACCCTGCATCATAATTCAAAAAGAATTCATTCAAGATGAAATAATCTACAAAAGACTGCATATCGATATAGTCTCTATACTTTACAAATTCTTCCCAGACATCCGCATACAGGGCCAGTTCAAAGCAATCGATTTGTCTGGTAATATTTTGGATTCCCTTTTCGGTGATGACCTCTTTGTCCGGATATTCAACATCCAAAAAGCCCGATGTAAGCCCTTTTTTTGTGGCATGATTCTCCAGCATCAGTCCATTCACATTATAACGATCTCTGCGCAGCAACGCCGGTGTCATGGGGCTGTTTTCCGAGTACTGCGGAAGGTCTACCCGATGCTTTCCCACCCTCACACTTTCCATCATCAGATACACGCCCTCATACCGATATCCATTTTCATCCTTCCAGAGAACCTCACAAAAGCGCACATCCGGTGTGTATGACATGACCGCACCCGCCGCCGCATATGCCAGATAATTGCGAAGCAGCGATTTGTCGATGAAAGAGATATTCAAAATCCATTCGCTGTCGCTGCCCATCCCTAGAATGCTCTGTTCTTCTGATTTCCCAGCCTCATCTATCAGTTTTACAAGATACTGCTTTTTGTCATAGTTGCCCGAGGAATTTCCGCGCAGCTTCACTTTACATTGTGAATGCACTTCTGCATCGTCATCAACTCGATTCTGACCATCAGAATGGTCAATCACAAAAATTTCGCCGTAAGCATAGGGATCTTCTCCAGTTGGCACATAGTATTTTTTCTCGCTATCCCATACCACGCCCCGTTTCGGCTCCTGATTTCCTGTATCAATGACAACCAATGGCAAGTTGCTTGTAAATGTGTGATCAACCCGCAGCTCTTTTTCACGATAGCTGGTTCTGCCTGTAACCCCAAGTTGTTCCTCCGGATTAAAATCAGAGTCTGCCAGAATGCGTTTGTCTGATAAGTCTGTTGTTTGATTGGAAACCGCTGCGGGAACCTCCGGAAACTGATAGCCGATCGTCTGAAAACCAGACATAGCCCAACCGCCTATCAAAAGCAGAACAATCAGCAGAAGAGAAATCTGTCGTTCATTTCCCCTCATTTATCTACTCAGCTCCTCATTTTGACACACCAGATTGACACGATATACGCCGTCAATACTACTCAAAAGTTCGATCGTATTCTTGCCATTTTTTCGATTTTTATCGAGAGTTTTTGTTGTCAGCTCATAAATGTACTCAAGTTGCCCCTTGGAGCGGTTTGCAACGCGCAGCATCGCCTGGCCGTTATATTCTCCAAGAGGATTGTTTCTTCGATTAGTTTTGCAGCTTCTTCGCAGTCCGCATGAATAATCAATAAATATCTGTTATTGGTTTTTACACTGCCCATGATAAGCATGACCAGAAAAATCATTCCTGTACCAATTGCCGCCAGCGCATAATAGGAAACGCCACAGCAGATACCAACCGCAATGCCCCAGAAAATATATGCTGTATCTCGTGCATCTTTGATGGCAGTACGAAACCGCACAATCGAAAGCGCACCCACCATGCCAAGAGATAAGGCAATATTGTTGCCAATGACATTCATGATCATAGTTGTAACAAGCGTCATCATGAGCAGGGAAACATTAAACCTTGCACTATACACAGCTCCTGAATGAGAAAACCGATAGGACAAATAGATAACCAGTCCCAAAGCCAGTGCAATGACCATATTCAAAACAATTTGCTGTACAGTAAGTTCCTGAATCACTTCCTGCGAATACTGCATAATAAACTCTTTCAAAATTAGTACCTCCGTCAATCTATCGATATTGTTTTACATTCCCAAAAGCTGTCTGGACATAGCGTATTTGCTGATTGCAAGTTCAGGTGCATCTGCAAAGTCTAACACCTGTTTAATATTGCTTAATAGAAAGCCATTGTATTTTATCTCTAATACCGGCTCCTTTCTTACTGGCAACAAGTTTAAGTTTTTATCAAAAAAGAGGTCACAGAAAAGGCTTGTTCCGATTTCTGAATCTATTGTAATTCGGGTATCATTACTGCCTTCTGCAAACGCAATTCTGTGATACTCAATGATACATTTGGGACGATACAAACCGGTTTCCAGTATCTGATAAAAGTTTAGAGCCAAACCGGAATTGAGTTCTGCCAGACCTGTATAATTTCCGCATATCATTTCATCTGCCAGCTTTTTTGTAATAGAAAGGCTGGTTTTCTTTTGGGCACTTCCTTGTTTTTGCTTTAGCTCCAGTCTTATGACCGTCTGCTCCGGTGAGTATATACGCAGCCGTATTTTCTTTCGCAACTCTAATCCACTGATTTTGTCAAAATAATCATTGTCATAAATACTGTCAAAATATAACGAACGCACCATATAACCTTTCATTCCACTATATTGATCAACATGGATCACGGGTTCCAAACGATGCAGTAAAGCATTTTTCTGTCTCCATGTGATACCATACTTTTTCTCTGTTCGTACTATAGAAATATCCATCAGTTTTCTCACCTATTTTTCACTTTAATGTTTTAAATACAAAAAAGGAAGCGGTCATCCATCCGGCAGGAATGGACAACTGCTTCCTTTGTTATGGCGATAAATGAACAGCAAAAAAACAGGCAGATTTACCTCTGTCTGTCTGTCTGTCTGTC
>UMEX01018914.1_pt1 | contig 12622 bp, 7 predicted proteins | sample 1964871 | NCBI WGS metagenome assembly UMEX01 (sample SAMEA4836032, study PRJEB28245) | human gut metagenome | biome: gut microbiome; material: fecal sample | place: Denmark | collected 2008
CTTTTCCTAAAAGACATCAAATGTGGCGACATTCGCTACGGACGGCAGTTCTATGACTATCAAGACGGTACCATCGTCAGTTTCGGCCCGGGACAGATCACCGGGATTGACATGGCTCCCGGAGTTCGCCCCATGGCCCACGGGCTACTGTTTCATCCGGACCTCATCCGGGGTACGGCACTCGGACAAGAGATTCGTAACTACACGTTTTTCTCCTACGAGGTAAATGAAGCCCTACACCTCTCCGAGGAAGAACGCCAAACGATCATGGATTGCCTGAATAAAATACAAGCAGAATTGGAACACGCCATTGATAAACACAGCCGACGGCTGATCACGGCAAATATTGGAGTACTATTGGACTACTGCCTCCGTTTCTATGACCGACAATTCATTACCCGCAACCAGCAAAATAACGACATCATCGTCCGGTTCGAACGTTTGCTGGATGAGTATTTCGATGGCCCGATGCCGCAACAAGAAGGCTTACCCTCGGTCAAATACTTCGCAGACAAGGTCTTTCTTTCCCCGAATTATTTTGGCGACATGATCCGCAAACAAACCGGGAAAACAGCCTCGGAATACATCCAGACCAAGGTCATCGAACGTGCCAAGGAAAACCTACTCTCCTCGGACAAAACGATGAGCGAAATCGCCTACGATCTGGGATTTCAATATCCCCAGCATTTAAGCCGGATGTTCAAACGGGTGGCCGGATGCACCCCCAACGAATTCCGAGCCCAAAATTGATCAAAAAAATGGGTATCCCGTAAATACAAAACGGGTACCCATCGGGTCGTTCTCCCCACGACAAACCTTTTAAGTCCCTTATTTCATAATCATTACATCAAGTATAATAGATCACTTGATGATCACTTCCGGATAAAAAATTATAATCACACTATTAAAATTCTATTAAAACGCTATTTAGTATAGCGCTTTAATAGCGTTTTAATAGCGTTCTAATAGCGCTTTACACGAAAGTGATCAGCTATTGCTCATGTATAATTCCATAAATCATTATTAACAAGGGCATAAATAACCACCTAAAAATCATACAACTAACAATATCAAAAACGATTATTTGGAAGAAAGCTAAAACATTCTCCCCGACAAGCAATTCAAGTTGTCTAAACATCTCTCAAGAAAGAAAAACGGAGATTTTGAAACTTTATATATAAAAATACGAAAATAAAACAGTACATTAGTAACTTTATTTAAGAGGGACAGGCGTTCTTTTATCGCCCATACCCGATATTTTACGATTTAGATTATGCCAAAGAAAGAGAAAAAAAGCAAGAGAGACATCGGTAAAAAAGAATTACACCGATTATTATACGATATATTTTCCGGTAACCCCGATCAAAACTTCAATTACAAGCAACTAGCCCAAAGACTAGGCATCAAGAACATGAATGCCAAGCAATTGATCATGACCGTTCTTTACGAGATGAAAAATGACAATATGCTCACGGAAGAATCAACCGGGGTATTCAAATTCAAGGTAAATACCATTTACGTGACCGGAATTATTGACTTGACGGCCAAAGGTACCGCCTACTTGATCTCGGATGATTGCAAGGAAGACGTTTTCATCCCCCAGGTTGGCTTGAACCACGCCTTAAACGGCGACAAGGTAAAAGTGTTGCTCTACGCCCGGAGTTCCAAAAGACGCCCCGAAGGGGAAGTGGTGGAAATCCTCGAACGCAAGAAAGAGACATTCGTGGGTATCATACAATGCTCCAAACAATACGCCTTTCTCGTTCCCACGGGCAAACAGTTACCCTACGATATATTTATCCCCTTGAACGACTTGAACGGGGCCAAGGATGGAGAAAAAGCCATCGTCAAGATCACCGAGTGGCCGGAGAACCAGAAAAACCCCGTGGGTAAAGTGCTGGAAGTTCTCGGGACACCGGGAGACAACGACACGGAAATGAATGCCATCATGGCGGAATACGAACTGCCCGTGCAATTCCCAACAAACGTGGAAAAAGCCGCGAAGAGAATAAAGGACGCCATCCCGGCAGAGGAAATCAAGAACCGGAGAGACTTCCGGGAGGTCACAACGTTCACGATCGACCCGAAAGACGCCAAGGACTTTGACGATGCCCTCTCGCTCCAAAAACTGAAAAACGGGAATTACGAAGTCGGCGTGCATATCGCTGATGTCAGTTTCTACGTGACCCCGGATTCGGTGCTGGACAAGGAAGCTTACTCCCGTGCAACATCCGTGTATCTCGTGGACCGCACGATCCCGATGCTACCGGAACACCTGTCCAACGGGTTGTGTTCGCTGCGTCCCGACGAGGAAAAACTTTGTTTCTCGGCAGTTTTCGAGTTGAACGATAAAGCCGAGGTAGTGAAACAATGGTTCGGACGGACTATCATCAAGTCAAACCGCCGTTTCACTTACGAGGAAGCCCAAGCCATGATCGAGGGCGGCGAGGGTGACTATAAAGAAGAGATATTAACCCTTAACGATCTGGCACAGAAATTACGGGCCGCCCGTTTCCAGAACGGTGCCATCGCTTTTGACCGGATCGAGGTTCGTTTCGATATTGACGAGAACGGGAAACCCACGGGCGTGTATTTCAAACGCTCGAAAGAGGCCAACAAACTGATCGAAGAATTTATGCTTCTCGCCAACAAAAAGGTTGCCGAAAGAATCGGAAAAGTCAAGGAAGACCAAAAAGCCAAAACATTCGTGTATCGTATTCACGAACAACCGAACACCGAGAAACTGGAAGATTTCGGCCGCTTTATCGCCAAGTTCGGTTATCGCATCCGGACAGGTACACCTCGCCAAATCTCCTCTTCCATGAACAAATTGATGGAAGACGTGCAGGACCGCCCGGAACAGAACATGATCGAAACGCTGGCTATTCGCACGATGGCAAAAGCCGTCTACTCGACGGTGAACGTGGGACACTACGGACTGGCTTTCGACTATTATTCGCACTTCACGTCACCGATCCGTCGGTACCCGGACGTGATGACCCACCGCTTGCTGCAACGTTACCTTGACGGCGGACGCTCTGCCAATGCCGAGAAGTACGAGGAGATGTGTAAACATTGCTCCGACATGGAACAAATCGCCGCCAATGCAGAGAGAGCTTCCATCAAGTACAAGCAAGTCGAGTTCATGAGCGACAAACTGGGCGAGAATTTCATGGGAACGATCTCCGGTGTAACGCAATGGGGTTTCTACGTGGAACTGAATGACACCAAATGCGAAGGACTTGTTTCTATCAACGAGCTGGAAGGAGACTATTACGAGTTCGACGAAGAAAACTACAGCATCGTGGGGCGTCACCACCGGAAAGTGTACCAACTAGGTGATCAGGTACTCGTGAAAGTAGCAAAAGCTAATCTGGTTGCCCGTCAACTGGATTTCGCTCTCGTGGAAAGTACGAGTACCACAACTGCCGCCCCGGCAAAAGTGGTTCCTCCCAAAGCCAGTGGCAGCCGCCAGCGCCCGGAACGTAAACTCCGACGGGGAAGGCGAGGAGATGCTCCCACGAGAAGGAAAGAGAAAAAAAGAAAGAAATAACAATGAAAAAAGTTGAGCTTAAGGCTCAACTTTTTTATGCAACTTACCACATCCCCTACTCATTTTTCTTTCCTTTCAATATTTCCCGCATTTGTTCCAATGTTGGTTTTTTCATCACGATATTTCCCTGCGGATCAATTAAGTAAACAGTCGGAAGAGAATCAAATTTATAAGACTTACGTAATTCGCTTGCCTTGAATCCTTTCGGGTCAATCAATTGTGTCCAAGTTATTTTATCCGTTTCAACTGCTTTTATCCATTTATCACGATCATCATCCAAAGAAATAGAAATAACTTCCAAACCAACCGCTTTTAACTCCGGGTAATATTTAAACAATTCCCGGTTATTCTGCCGACAACTCACACACCAAGAAGCCCAAAAATCCACTAAAACATATTTCCCGCGGAAAGAAGATAATCGAACGAGCTTTCCTTTCATATCGGGTAATTCAAAATCAGGGGCTACACCAGTAAGTTGCTTTGCCTTCAATTTATCATAAGTTGCTACCAAACGATTTTTCATCGGGGTCTCTGTCATATGCCCGTCTAATATCTCCATTACCTTGGTAAAACCAACATAATCAACTTCCCAATAATAAAGTTTCTCGTCTGCCAGAAAATCCCCAATCTGAGTCCCCGCAAATTGACGAATCCCAGAAAGTAAATACTCCTGATTCTCGTCAAACATCTTACCCATTCGATCCGAGAACTGGACTTTCTCTTCCATGTCAGTAATCGCATCATACCCTCGACATTCCGTATTATACGTGGTTTCCCTCCGATCCTGTTCTTTGCGAAATTCGGTAAAACGATTTTGCAAAGATTCTTTTCGAGAAGAAACTAGATAATAATTCTCTCCGGCCTGTTCCAAAGTATAATCCTGGCTCTCGGCATACCACGGAATAGAGATATAATCTTTATCCAAGTCCAGTACCAACATCGTACCCTCAGGTAAACTCCCCGCCCAGGAAAAACTCCCGCCTTCCTTAATCGGAATGGTAAACAACACGCTATCCCGATGGCTCTTCGGGGTCTTCACTTTTATGGTCTTACTTTTCAGGTCTTGTCCGAATTTCCCGTTTAAACGGGCTTGCGGCCCGGACTGACAGGCACAGACCGCAACAACCAAAAATAAAAACAAATATTTCATTCTACTTTATTTTATATACTTCGTGATGGCTTCCCGAATCCCATCACCCCATAATTCTTTCTCCAAGATAATACCTTCCGGAGAGATCAGAATAATAAAAGGTATCCCGTTATAATTATACATTTTCCCGGTAATTCCCTCTGGATCTTGCAATTGTAAATAAGGCAACTTCTCTTCTTCCAAAGCTTTTTCCCAATCCTTTGCTCTTTTATCGACAGAGACCCCAATCACCTGAAGCCCTTTATTTTTAAATTCTTCATTCGCTTTCTTCACAAGAGGTAACGCTTTACGACAAGGTCCACACCAGGAAGCCCAAAAATCCACAAGCACGTATTTTCCCCGGAAAGAAGATAGTTTTACCATTTTCCCGGACGTATCCTTCAATTCAAAGTCAGGAGCCACTGCACCAACAGCACAATTCTTTATCAAGTCGATCCGTTGCTGCATTTTTTCTACTCCATAACAATGACGAATAGAGGCATCAAATTGACTCAACAATGTTTCCTGTTGTTCCACGTCTTGATATGCCGCATACGAGCTGATAACCACGGCCAATGCTTTATTCTTAGAATCCGTAGAAATAGAAGCAAAAAGTTGTTGCATTTGCACATTTTGTAGAGAATCCACTCTGGCCCCGCATTTTTTCAATATAGCCATATTTTCATCCGTCATGGACACCTCGTTATATTCATGAAAAGCCTTGTTATAGGCAGGGATCGCCTCATTCAATTCCTTTGCAACCGGTAAATTTGCAAACACGGCCTCATAAGCAAGAGACAGGGGAGACCCTTTAATGCTTTCTTTGTTAATTCCTTTTTCATTAATAAACCCTGTCACTTCAACATGATCCGAATCCACGAAAAGCATCATGGTCGGTATTTTCATAGAAGGCCCTAGTGGAGCAATCGAAGGAAAATGTATATAAAAAGGCTGACCATAGTCCGTATCCACGGAAAGCTCCAAGGTAAACTTATCATTCACCCCTTTGGCACGTGCCATTTCTTTATTCTCGAAAGTATAAAGAACTACTTCATTATTCCCCAAACCTTTTATATTCCCAGTAACTTTTACCGGCTTTTCAACAGCATAAGCTGTCAACACTGTAAAAAACAGCGCAAAAAATACATACAATGATTTCATACAATACGATTTTAATTATTTATTACGACTATCTTGGATTTGGTAAAATATTATTGTTCAATGTCATTAATTTTGCCGAAATTGGAACTAAATACTGATTAGAATTCGGTGCCAAAGAGAACGTTTCTCCCTTAAATGTCCGGGTTACCGTTTTCGTATAGATACCTTCCTTACACAACCGTTTCATATCAAACAACCGCAATCCTTGATAGACTAATTCTCGACGGCGTTCATCTAGTACGGTTTGTAATAATTTATCATTCGGAACATCCAAAGGTTTGTATGCAGATTCCTGTATTCGCTTCTCCCGCAACAGATCCAACACCTTTAAACATTCCCGATCATTTTTCCGGGCAAGACATTCAGCCTTGGTTAATAACATTTCAGGAACACCAATGCTAAAATCGAATTTATGCAAGAAAGCCGGAGTCTTTTCTTCCCGAGGCTTTCCACTCCGATTCAACCGGGTATAATTGAACTTGTAACGCAAGTCGACTAAAGTATCGTAGCTAGCAACCAATTCTTCGCTTGTAGAGAACGAAGAAAAAAGATCGTTAAACCCATCGCCTCGAAACAATAACACTTCGGGAGATTCCCAAGGATTCGTGGGTCTGTTATTAACACCAGAAGAAGGATTTCCTGGATTTTTAAACGAATAAGTATTATAATCCAGAAGATCACTATTTTGTTCCAAGGCTAATTCTGCATAGTTCAAAGCATTTTCATAATCTCCCAAGAAAAGGTAAATACGAGCGCATAGAGCATACGCCCCTCCCCGGTTAACCCGGTAAAGACTTGATGCTTTCTCTGGCAAATCTTCAGGATTCTTTATGTCCTCTAACAATTGAGCTACAACTTTATCAGATGTCGCACGAGATAATTTAATTTCCAAATCGGAAGTTAAACGTAATGGAACACTCAAGTCTTCAGATGCCGTTTCCGGATCATAAGCTTTCGCATAGCAACTATGTAGCCACCAATAGTAGTACGCTCGATTAAAACGGGCCTCCGCCTTCACTCTTTTTTTATCTACATCTGTTCCTCCGGTCGCTCCATCAATTCTCTCTGCAACCAGATTACATGTATAAATAGCCCCATACGCATCATTCCATATTGGATCATCCTCCGTTTTGGTAAAAAAATCATCCTGCCATAAATAGGCCTTGCCGGAACTATTCATAAAAGAGGATGCCAAGCGATCATCTTCCATATAGCAGTTATCACTCATCACATCTATGAGCGGATACGCCTCACTCGGTAGACTCGGGTCTCCCATCATTTCGCTGAAATCCTGCGTAGAAACCGGTAATAACTTGCCTTTCGGGGTAACATCCAAATAATCATCACAACTATATAAAACAGTCGCTAAAAAAAACATATAAACAAATATCTTTTTCATATCCTGTATTTTATCCGTTAGAAATCTAATCTTAATCCAAAGGTAAATGAAGCCGGTTCACTCAACTGAAGCGTTCCATGTGCCGGATCAACGAACTCAGGATCAATGTCCTCTTTGTTTTTTGTCCACATCCAGAGAGTGTTCGCTTGCGCCGTGAAACTAGCCCGAGCAAACGGAGTCTTCTTCAGCCAGTTTTTCGGTAAATCATAATTAAATAAAATTTCCCGCAAACGAATAAAATCACCTTTACGGATACTATTTGAAGAATAACGAGCCAAACGGTCACGTCCATCCAGATAATGTTCCCAAGTTAACATCGCCGGAATATCCGTGGTGGCTTCATCACCAGGCTTTTGCCAACGTTTCGCCACGAGAGAACTTAAATCGGTTGTTTCCAGCGGATTCATTTCCGGGTATTCCATCCGGAAAACATGACCGAAATTATAAATAAATGAGAACATCAATGTGAAATTCCGATATTTAAAATTTGCAGAAAGACTACCGTTATATTTTGGCAAATAAGTCCCGCTACATACCAATGATTCTAAAACCGCTTCTTTTGTTTTATTCCCCTCTGCATCATATGTCTGAGGATCTCCCGTGTCATCCAATCCTGCCCAACGATAACTCCATATTGCCTCACGGGCATATCCTTCGACAAATCCGAGTACACCCGTCGGGCGATTGATTTCCGGGGCACCATCCGAGATATTATTTTTCGTGATCTTATTTTTATTATACCCGAAAACGAAATCCATGTTCCAAGTAAAGTCTTTCGTACGAATAACATCTGCATTCAAATTAATTTCTACCCCTCGATTGCGCATATTAGCAGCATTTACAAGAAGTTCATCAAATCCTAACGTAGGATCCATTAACGCATTTCCTAACAAATCAAAACTACGTTTTTGATAGTATTCAAACGTGAAATTCAACCGGTTAAATAATTCTCCTTCTAAGGCGAAGTTTAACGTCTGAGTACGCTCCCATCTTAATTTATCATTGGGTGGAGTCGAAACTCGTACATAATATTCTTTAGTCGTATTCGAAAAACCTCTACTTCCTACTAATAATGGAGTGGAAGAACCACTTCTATCAAAATTTCCTGTCAACCCATAAGTAATACGAGGGGTCAAGCGGTTAATTACATTTGAATGGAAGAAATCCTCCTCTTGAATATTCCAACTAACACCTACAGACCACAAAGGATTTCTACGATATTTTTTATCCGCACCGAATAGATTGGATTCATCTATACGGAAAGTTCCACTCAAAGAGTAACGTCTATCATACGTGTAGATCAATGAACCATAATAAGATACTTCTCGAGTATCATTAAACTTAAAGCTATCATAATTAGCAGCATCATAGCTCTGATAATCACCATTCCACCAAATATGCCAACTTGCCAAGGCAACTTGATCAAAAGTTTGCCAACTTTGTAAAGCATCATTATACCCTAACTTGCGGGATGTATTTGTCTGATTGGTATGCTTTCTCAAATCAAAACCAGCAACTGCATTCACGTAATGTTCCCCCTCCTTACCAAATACTCGATTTAAAGAAGCTCCAATTTTAAGAGAATGCGTGGTTCCATTTGTCTCTGTCATATCCAGCACATCTCCTTTCGGTAAATAATAAACCAATTCTCCATTCTCCTCCATCGTTAAGGGGTTAATTATACCTGTCCTAACATCATATGAATCTTGACTCTGAATATTTTTAGTCTCTCCATTTGTTCGCTCGTACTGATAATCGACAGAAGCCTTTAATCCTTCCAAGATAGTAAAGTCCAAACCAACCTTCGTTCTCACATTAATCTGGTTTGTCCGACTATTCATCAAATCAATCTCATCTAATATGTTAAAACTACTATTCAAATAACCCTTTTCTAACATTTTTTTGTTTGTAGCATCATTAAAAACAGAGATATCCTCCAAACGCTCACCCGTTTCTGGATCACAAATCAATTGATAGGGTAACATTTGCTGAATATAGCTTCCTACGTCATATCCATCTTCCTGCCTGTCATAAGTTACATTCACATCCGCCCGTAAAGTCAAACGAGGATGTAACTCATAACTATTCTTCATCATAACGTTGATAGACTGCGAATCATCTCCTTTATACCCGCTATGTTGACCACGATAACTTGTAGAAAGGAAATATGTCAATTTTTCGCTACCACCAGATATAGAAAGATTATGTTGTTGCGTGAACGCATTCCGTAATAATTTATCCTTGATCTGATTCTTATTAGATATATTGCCTAAAGAATCTAATCTCGTCATTAACTGATCACGAGTAATACTTTGGTTCTCATAATCAAAAATCGCAGAATAAGCCGGAGAATAACCAGAAGTAGCATCTTCATAAATGTATCCCCCTATCAAACCTTTATCAAACGATTCTAGTTCATAATCTACAACGGTCTTACTATCAGCCCGACGTAAATCGTCAAAATCGTACTTACTTTCCACTTTAAAATTACCGGAATAAGAGACACGCATCTCCCCTTTTTTTCCTTTCTTAGTTTCGATTACGATTACACCGTTAGCAGCCCGGGCTCCCCAAATTGCCGCAGCTGCCGCATCTTTCAAAATAGAAATACGTTCGACCAGATTCATGTTATCCGGTAATTCATCGACTTCGAAACCATCCACAATATACAATGGTTTGGTTCCTGCATTAATAGAACTACCACCACGAATACGAATATCATTATTATATACCGTTAACCCGGGAACGGCTCCTTCCAATAGACGATCCAAGCCGATACTACCTCTCAATTCAATAGTCTCCGGACGAATGGACGAAAACGAACCCGTAGTATTAATCTTATTCAAGGTTTGGTACCCCGTACATACCACGTCTTCCAATTCTTGTGCATCCATTTGCATAACGACATTGTAGGACAAACGATTGGGAGCAATCTTTACATCTTGGGTTTTCATCCCAACCATACTAAATTGTAAAATAACGCCCTCTAATTTAGCAATCTCCAATTGAAAATTACCATCAGCATCAGTAGCCACCCCCACCGTGGTTCCTTTGATGATTACGGATACCCCCGGTAAGGGTAAACCCGTCTCGTCGACAACATTTCCCTTAACCGTGTGTTTCTTCTCCTGAGCCACACGGGAAACCACGATATGGTCTGCCAAGATTTCATAAGCGAAAGGCTTTCCTTTAAAAACAACATCCAAAATTTCACTTACGGTTTTACCCGTGAAATTCTGCTTATTTGCCTGAAAACCCTGCACATCTTCGTGATTAAACACGAACTTTAAATTTGTTTTTTGCTGGATCAAATCGAATAATTGAACAAAGGTCACTTGCTCAAATTTCAGATTGATTCGTTCCTGCTGAGACCAAACTTTCGCACTTAGCCCCGAACACGTTAACAGAACGACCAGACACGCCAACTTCATTTTAATCATGATTCGGTTCAATTTTTGAATTGTTTTTTTCATAACTTTGTTGCTGTGATTAAACATGATTCCCCGCCAAGGGAATTTTAAATTACTCCGGAATATGCGCCAACATATTCCGGCCTTTTTTATTGTATTGATTTTTTCTGCACGATTAATGTTTTTCCATCCAGTTTCATCTTGATTTTTTTCGTTTTCTCCAATACTTCGATTACTTCTTCGATAGAAACGTTACGACGGAACCATGCTGTGAAATGATAATTTTTCACTTCCACGTTCTGGTAGTACACGTCGAAATCATACCAACGCGCCAATTCGTTGATAATATCTTCCAAACGAACCTCTTTAAAACTAAATGTACCTTCCCGCCAACCGATGACATCCGTCACATCTACTTCTTTCATGACCAATTGACCATCAACGAGCAGAGCCTGTTGTCCGGGATACATTTTCTGAACGTCCTTTCCCCGCTCCAGTTGTACACTTCCCTCGACCAAGGTCGTAGTCACACGCTCACCAGGATAATTCCGTACATTAAATTGTGTTCCTGTCACCCGAATATCATAGTCATTTATTTTCACAATAAAAGGTTTTTCGACGTTCTTTGCCACCTCGAAATAAGCCTCTCCCCGTAGTTCGACCTGACGTTTATCCCCGGAGAATGTAACCGGAAAACGGATATCACTATCCGAATTCAACCAAACCGTTGTTCCATCGGCCAAGACAAGTTTATATTCTCCACCTCGCGGGATCGAGATCGTGTTATAAACTTCCTCAACAGGTGCCACATCTCCAACTTGTTTATATATTAACTCATTATCCGTAGAATTCGAAATCTCCGCACCTTGTTCACTCATAGCGGCAACACGCCCAGCGAGCTCGACTTGTTCCCCGGTAGATAATGTCAACACGGCAAGTTTTCCTCCCGGCTTAACCGTCGGTTCAACATAAACAACTTGTCCCTTTTCCTGTTCCCAAGTAAACAAAAGAAGTCCAACACACAAAGGCAACAACATGATTGCCGCATACTTCAACACTTGACGTGTCCGGGAAATTTTTCGAACCGGACGAATCTTTTTCCAAGTTTTTTCACGATCAATTCTGTTTTTCACGGAATACGCCATCACTCCTGAACGAATCTTTAATAACTTCCGGAAATACTCTTGGTGAGAAGGATTTTTATACCATTCTTCAAAACATACTTTTTCATCCTCCGATAATATTTCGGAAGCAAGCTGTTTCATGATTATTTCTTCTAACTCCTTTTCCATTTTTCCTGTATTACATTCTAAAGACAGGAAAAGAAATAAATCGAGTGGCTCAAAAAATAAAAAAATTAAAGATTATTTATTCAGATGCACTTTTCCCCTTGAAATAAAGGGCAAAAAATAATATCGGATAAGAAACTTCTTTGCGCAATTCTTCTCGCAGGAAAGCGTAGGCTTTCTTCACATGATCTTTTACCGTATTCAAAGAGATTCCTAATAGATCTGCAATTTCAGCGTAGGATTTAGATTCTATCACGCATAGTTCCAATACCATTTTACGTTTTTCCGGTAACTTATCCAACAATTTACCTACATCTTCTATGAATTGTTCTGGATCTTCATCATCATCTTGTATTTCCTGCAACAAATAATATTGTTTATATTTATCCACCACTTGTTGATGTTCCAGATAATTTAAACAACGATTTTTTACGGATAACAACAAATATCCCTCAAGATTTTGAACACTTTTCAACTCCCCCCGTTTTTCCCACAAACGAACAAAAACTTCCTGCACAACATCCTCCGCGACAGCAAAATCATTTGTATAAAACGTCGCTTGCTGCACCATTCCAACATACAACAAATCAAACAAGGACTTAAATTCTTTCTCATCCCCATTTATTAAACGATCTTGATTTATTGGAACTTTTGATGTCATAAAATGAACGTTTAATAATA